>Ga0255361_1000022_pt1 | contig 69666 bp, 41 predicted proteins | sample GFST75r1metaG_FD_186005 | JGI IMG/M metagenome (GOLD analysis project Ga0255361, IMG submission 186005) | Peat soil microbial communities from Stordalen Mire, Sweden - G.F.S.T75.r1 | ecosystem: Environmental > Terrestrial > Soil > Wetlands > Peat | place: Sweden: Norrbotten County, Stordalen... | reverse complement strand
GTTATAATGGCCATGGGACCTGTCCTTCTCTCTAGATGGTATGTTATGCAAACACCATTTTAGCAAGAACGGACAGGTCTTTTTTCACATTTTCTGGGTGGTAACTTTAATTATGCAATCTAGGGAAACAAGTGAACAATTAAAAATGATCGATCCGTACTTAAAGAATGTTGATGGTATCACAAGTTTTGACTATGATGCTGCCATGCATGACAATGTTGATCCCGTTGTCCTAAAAATTGGCGCAGAAATAAATAAATGGGCTCGTAGTCTTAAAAATGATGGTCCAGAAAAAGGCATGCTGTTCTCAATGGCTAGGTTTAATTTATTGGTGTATGGAAATTATTGCGGTAAAGGCAACAATGGCAAAGCGCCGATTGATGATCTTGATGGCGCGTGCCAGGCACATGACACATGTTATGCGTGGGGAGGGAACAATGAGAAGTGTAATCAAGAATTTCGTCAACGCTTATTAACAATTATGCAGGAGACATCGCTTTTTGATTACAAGCACATTGTTGCCGTTGCTGCATATAAACTGTTTGGTGGTTGAAAGTTCAGGATGGATAAGTGCCAGAAGAGGACTTTCGTGTCATTTAAGGTTTCTGCTAGAACCATCCTTAATGGAGAAATGAAAGATGAAAGCTAAATCGAAAATCGCCATTGGTAATGTCGGTATCTTGACTGTCATATTTGCCTTAATGACCATCATAACTTTCTCTGGAATAAAGAACTTCGTTGGCATCGAGCTTGGCACAGGGTTCATTGGGCTATTAGTGATTGCCTTGCTGATTATCTGCTGGCAAATTTACCTTTTATTAGAAAAGTCAGCTCTTGGCTGGAGCTTTAATATTATCATCGGTGTTTACACATTGGTTGTTGGAGCAGCCATCTCTTTCATTGCCTCATTTTTCATTGGCTTTGCGCTATTTCCGTGATTTTCCCACCTAGGAATAACGGTGAAGGGCCTGGGCTATAATGCGACGTTACCAAACAGACTAGTGAGAATGATTTGCCATGTTTAGGCAAATCATTCTTTTTATGTTTCCATAAATAGTCTGGTTAAGTTTAAAGATTGTAGCATATGGCATGGCAAGCCACTTCATAGACCGGCCTTGTTGCCACTATTTTGTAAACGTGATGCTATCAAGCAATGGCTAGGTCACTCGCAGAATCTAATTGCACAGTATGGTAGAATAGCTAAAGAAATCCTTAAGTATCTGCGCTAAGTGAAAGCGAGTTTTTCTATATGAAGAAATTGTTTGAGCGGATTCGTATGCCGGAGTTTCTTGAAGACATGCGAATGCGATATGCAGCTATTGCGATGGTCGTGCTGGCGGTGATCGGTATTCTGATGGGAGCACTGATCCGTCCGTGGTTGGCTTTGTTGATGCTGCTGATTTTGATTAGTCTAGTGGCCACGATTTTTTATGCCCTAGAAACCATTGCCAAGAATACCAATCAGTATATTTCGGACCTCAGTTATCGGATCAAGCGCGGCGAACAAGAAGCGCTGATCAAAATGCCGATTGGGATCCTGATTTATGACGAGAATCTCAATATTGAATGGACGAACCCATTCCTGCAGAAGTATTTTGGCGACACTGACGTTCTTGGTCAGCCGTTGGAACATGTTGATGCGGAATTGGCGGAGTTGATTCGCAGCAACGAGAACACCAATGAAACGAAAATGGTGACTTGGGGCCAGCATCAGTTTGAGATTATCGTGCAAAAGAGTATCGGGGTTGTCTATCTGATGGACGTGACTCGATATGCTGAGATTGAAGAGCGGGCAGAAGACGAGAAGATCGCCATTGGCCAGATCTTCATTGATAACTATGACGAGATCACACAAACCATGGATGATCAGGTCATTACTAATTTAAATAGTTACGTCACGAATCAGCTGACGGATTGGGCCAATCAATTTGGCATGTTCTTGAAGCGGATTGACAACGATCGCTTTTTCCTGCTGGCTTATGCCAAGTCGCTGAAGGATGTTGAACGTGACAAGTTCAAAATTCTAGATGTGATTCGGGAAGAAACCTCGAAACAGAATTATCCATTGACGCTGTCGCTGGGGATCGCATATGGCGATGAAGACTTGGCTCAGTTAGCGGTGACTTCGCAGAGTAACTTGGATCTGGCGCTTGGTCGTGGCGGCGATCAGGTGGTGGTCCGCGCCAAGGGCCACGAAGCCCGTTTCTATGGCGGCAAGACGAATCCAATGGAAAAGCGGACGCGTGTGCGGGCGCGTATGGTTGCGCAGGCCTTGCAAGAATTGTTTAAGCAGACGGACAAGGTCTTTGTTGTCGGCCATAAGCGGCCGGATATGGATGCAGTTGGCGCCTCGATGGGGATTCGCCGGATTGCGCAGATGAATGGCAAAGAGTGTTACATTGTGATTGACCCTGACCATCTGCACTCCGATGTCGAACGCCTCATGGGCCAAGTGGGTCAAGATCCTGAAGTTGCTAATGCCATTGTGACGCCGGAAGCAGCGCTGTCGCAAGCAACGGATCAGAGCCTGCTGATCTTGGTCGATCACAGCAAGCCGTCGATCTCAGCGGCGCCTGACTTGTACAAAAGGTTGGCGGCAAGAACGGTTATCATCGATCATCATCGACGCGGCGAAGAATTTCCGGACAACCCGATGCTGGTTTATATCGAACCGTACGCCAGCTCCACTTGTGAGCTGATTGCGGAGATGTTTGAATACCAGCCAACAAATGTGCCAAGTCTTGATAAGCTTGAGGCAACGGCGATGCTGGCAGGGATCACGGTGGATACCAAGTCCTTCAGCCTACGCACCGGCACGCGGACGTTTGATGCTGCCAGCTATCTGCGTTCCATGGGCGCTGATGGCATGTTGGCTCAGAACCTGTTAAAGGAAAATATCGACAGCTTCATCCAACGGAATCATTTGATCGATACAATTGAAATGATTGCGCCAAATATGGCACTATGTACTGGGGAAGAGGATAAGCGTTATGACCCAGTGATTGCAGCACAAGCGGCTGATACGATGTTGTCACTCAATGGTGTTGATGCCAGTTTTGTCATCACCAAACGCCCAAGCGGTGATGTCGGCATTTCCGCCCGCTCGACTGGGGATGTCAACGTGCAGGTCATCATGGAAGCCATGGGCGGCGGCGGTCACTTGAGTAACGCAGCCACCCAGATTAAGGGCAAAACGATCGCCGAAGTTCGGACTGATCTGCTTGCTCAGATCAAGAAAGCAGACGAAGACGCATAGAAAGCAGGGATTTTGATGAAAGTCATCTTTACACAAGACGTTCGTGGCAAGGGCAATCGCGGTCAGGTGAAAGAAGTACCTGACGGCTATGCTGAAAACTTTTTAATTCGCAAGGGGCTGGCTAAAGCAGCGACACCGCAGGCTATGAGTGCTTTGCGCGGCCAGCAGCGGCTTGAAGAGAAGAAGGAAGCTGAAAAGAAAACCGAGGCTGAGGCCATGAAGGCTAAGATCGAAGACGACAAAACCGTTGTTCAGATCCAAAGCAAAGCCGGCGAAGATTCCCGGTTGTTCGGTTCGATTCCTAGCAAGCAGATCGCGCAGGCTTTGGATAAGCAATATCAGATCAAAGTTGATAAACGTAAGATCGATCTGAAGCAGCCTATCCGTTCACTGGGTTTCACTAATGTCACGGTTAATTTATTCCCTGGCATTGATGCCCGCATTCGGGTACACGTGATTGAACAAAAGTAAATTATGATTTGTTGTTAAGCAGAGCTGCCAAAAGGCGGCTCTTTTTTTTGCATGAAAGACTATTCTTAAATTGACAGAAAGTGACCCCCAACCGTTTAGTTTGTAAAGTCGACGCTCTAGTTAGCCGGCTTTAATGAGATGGGGGCGCTTTTCTTTTTTTCGTGCTTTTAAAATTGGTATGTACCAAAATCGTGGCAAACGGACGTTATATTAAGAGAAATATAAGACGACGTATCGATTCGGAAACTCGAAAGAAATAATTACCGTTCAAAAAACGCCTATTGGCTCGATTAATGCATCGAAGAGAGGGTATCATAATTTTGATCGATATTTTCGATATTTTGATCATAGAACAATACGCTGAAATTTAAATTGTACTTTTTTTGTTTTTAACATGATTTTTAATTTAAATTAGATAATGCTATAAACGCTTTCTTGAAACCGTTGAAAAATTAGGGTTTGTTGTGAAATGCGTTTTATAGAATCTCTTAATTTCAAAAATAATTTATTTAAAATTGAATTTTTGATCAAAAAGTTCACGCTAGAAACGTTGATGTGCGGGGGCTAAATAGTTGTAATTCGATTTTTGATGCGTTATTCTCAAAAGCATATTAGGTTATTAGAAGATTTTGTGAGACATATTTTTTTACGTATATAAACTCTGCTAATGTTCGTTCAGGGAAAATTCTACGTGATTATAAAAATATGCTTTTACTCAAAATATGCGGATGTTTGATGGCTTTTTCGTGTTTGCGATAAACAACTTTGGGGGTGGTTTGATGGACTTGAAGTCAAGTATTGGTGGTAATAGGGAAGTGCTGAACGATGCACAGTCGGACACAATCACGCCTGATGTTATTGATCAGATTAACGAGATTAAATTGGCCTCTTCATATGGCACATCTAACAATAACGAATCGTTGCAATTTGTCGACAACCGGGTAGCGCAAGCCAAACGGCGAGTGCATCGGGCACTGATTCTTTTTGATCAGATGCTAATGGCGTTGAAAAGTGGACAACTCAAACAATTGGAGCTTCTGGATAGCGAGCGAAAAAGAACGCAGATGCAGCTAGAAGGCCTGAATCAGGAACTCGACAAAATCTCAGTCTTTCTAGAACAACAACCAGATTCGGTTAGCACCCAAAATAAATTGGCAGCGCTTGATGCCGAAGAGGCTCGTCTGAAGTTAGAGCAATCTGCCAATCGTCAAACAACGAATCTTCTGACACGGCAATCAGCAAAGTACCAAGAACGCCTTGATCAAAATGCACATTATTTGAGTCGCAACAAGGCCCGAAGACAGGTGTTAATTGATCACATGCGAGCATTGAAGGAAGAAGATAACCTCTTAAGTGCGATTGATCAATCTGCCCGAGAAGCGAACGCCTTACAGTATTTACGCGAAAAAATCGAGACGGAAGACCAAGTAGTGCGCTCCTTACAAACGAAAGTTCAAGCCAAATTAGAGGATAGGGACAAACAAGCGGATGAGTTGGATCGGCGATTGCACGCGATCAGCGAGCAAAGAAACGGTCTCACGGACAAAGCCAATCACGAACGTAGCGAAGTGTCTGAGCAACAAGAAAGACAGCAAAAATTAACTACCCAGCGACGGCAAGTGTCGGTGCGACTTCAGCAGATACAGCGAGTCATTGATCGACGTCAGCGCGAACTAACGCAATATGATGAAAAAAATCTAATGCCAGCATTTATTCCAGACGATCGTCGTCGATACTTCTTGTATGCAGGGACGTTATCGCCAAACGATGATGAGGTTTTTGATGGGTTGAAAGATCTGGCCGGACTGTTCCGCGGTGTCATTCCAAATCTGAATATACTGACCTCCACAGTAGCGGATGCAGAAGATTTTCACCCTGTGTTATCCGTCCCAGACATCGGCCATATTGCGCATCAGGATTTGTATAACGATTTGGCATTGAATTTCAAGGGCCGCCAGCTCACTGGGACTAGTTATGCGTTGAATAATCGGCTCTTTTCTGAAGGGTGGACGCAATCAGGGTATGGGATGGTGGACACTTGGATCAACAATGACTTAAAGATCACAGTTAGTCACCGTGAAGACGGGAGCGTTAAACAGGTTAATTATTTCGATCACAATACGCTTATAAAAATTGATGTCATGAATACGAATAACAACGTCATCGCAACACAGTATGTTGAGGATGGCAACAATGTACGTTATGAAGAGTTTTACCGTCTTGATCGGACACATGCCGTCATGATGACCAAAGAGTATCGAGACAATCGATTGCAGCTTATCGGCCTGCGTGATGACAAGAATGCGCTGGCCAACGCTTTTAAATCAGACGTTGAACTACTGCTTTGGTGGTTTAGACGGCGAGCGGCTACTGCCAATGATGCTTTGGTGGTTGACGGACAATCGCCACTTTTTCAGGCGATGCTGGGTGACAAAGAGGCGGAGTATCAGATCATTCCTACATTTTATCGACTTGAGGCAAATGATGATCTTGTCGACGTGGTTAACCGATATCAAAACCGGATTCACGATGTCATTGCGTTAGATGATCTTTCCTTTGAAACGTTATTAACCGGAATCACACATCAGATAGGACTGCAATTGCTAAATTCTTAATACACTCGCGGAGGTGGCACGATGTTTTTTTTCTTAAATGATGGTATCAACTTTAATAAATCGGGTATCGAACACGCACAGGTAAAACGGTTGCGTTTGTTTAAGCATCATGAGGTGCCTGCAAGAATCGTTACACGTCAGTTTGCTTTGAACTTGCACGAGATCACCCGTGATGCGGGTATTGATGATGATGATTTTGTTAATTTGTTTGATTTCTTTCAAGGCACAATGACATACGAGGCTCGGAATTTCACGATTGAAGATCTTCAGTTGCCAGACGGTTACGAGTATGAACCTGAAGGTGTTGAAAAGCTTCATGTCAAAGAAAAAGGCAAGCAAATCATGATTATTGCAAAACGTGGGGCTGATGACGAGCGGCTTAACTGGGTGCAATATTTTGGCAGCAATGGCCGTCTTGTCAGAATGGTGTGGTACGACACCCGCGGTTTTGCGGCACTCGAACAATTTTTCTCTTTCGGCACCAAACTTGTGTCAGAGCAGATTCTAGCTCCAAGTGGGATGGCCGTGTATCAACGTTATCGTATGACGAGTCCTCAAGGGGAAGAAGAAACCACCCTACAAAGGTTGCTTAATTACCATGGCCATGATTATGAGTTCGCAGACTTTGAAGCATTAACAAGCTTCTTCCTTGATCAGATCAACTTGTCAACGCATACAGCCAATACGATTATTGTCGATCGCACCTTTGAGTTAGCCTATGCGGTTCAGAGCATGGATACGGCCATCTATAAGGTCATGCATCTGCATAACAACCATCTTAACGATGACGATGACATTTTAACTTCAGACCTCAACTTTAATTATCAGTACATGATTGGTAATCGAAAACGGTGGAACGGCATTATCGCCTTGACACCATGGCAACGTGACGAATTTGTTGCTCGATATGGCGCTACTGATCCAACTGTGTATGAAATTCCCGGCGCAGTGACGGATCAGAAAATTTTGGAAAAGCCGCATGTACCTTGGCAAGACCGAAAGAAAAATTCAGTGATCATGGTCGCTCGGTTAGCACCGGAAAAGCAGCAGGATGTTTTGATCCGTGCTTGGCAACAAGTTCAAAAGGCATTTCCTGATGCCACGCTGAATTTTTGGGGCTACTCGAACGGAGACACTGGACAACAGCTAAAAGAGTTAGTCAAAGACTTAAGACTTGGCGATTCTGTTCGATTTAATGATTACACCAATGATATTAGCCAGGTATACGAACAAGCCCAATTGCTGATTCTACCAAGTCGAGCAGAGGGATTGCCATTAACGCTGGTTGAAGCCCAGGCACACGGTTTACCAATTATCGCGAGCGATGTTCGATATGGGGCTCGAGACATTGTGAATGATGGCAAAGACGGTTTTCTGGTTGAAAACGGCAATGTTAATCAATTAGCAGAGCGCATCATGGCGTTGCTAGCAGATCCGGCCGAGCTGATGAAATTCAGTGAACAAGCCTATCAAGATAGTTGGAAGTATTCTGAGAAAGCGGTTTGGAAGAAGTGGTTACCGCTTGTCGAAGATGCGAAGAAAGTTGCTGAGATTCCTGAAAGTGTAGGTGCAATATGATTTATTTCGTGAATGAATATGTCATGGCTCTGAATTCAGGCGTTGAGCACGCAGAATTCAAACGATTAGCCGTTTTTAAGCATGCAAAGACGTCGGCCAAGATTTTAACGCGTGATTATAACTACTCGCTGCATCGAATGGCAGCGGGATTTGATCTTGATCAGGACGATCTACTCAACATGTACGATTTCTTTCAAGATGCAACGATGGTATCGCCAAAGAAAACAAGCACAAAAACCTTGCACTTACCATTTCAGTATCAAGTATCACCGGATGCCAATGTAAGTCGGGTGATGCAAGGCGGTCGTTTGGTGATGAAAATTCACCATACACCTGGACGTGTTGGAGAATTAGGCTTCACTGAATTTTTTGACACGTATGGCAACATCACCAATCGGGTGTTCTACGACGATCGTGGCTTTAAATCAGGCGAAGCGTTTCTGAATCAGGCCGGTCAGGTGTTTGCGGAAGTTCTTTACAAACCAAATGGTCAACGAGCACTAGAGCGTTTTTATGAAGTGACCGAGGATGGTAAGGGCACGGTGTTGTTTAACATTCGCGTTGTCAACTATCAGGGGCGCGATTACTACTTCAATTCTGAAGATGAATTGTTCACTTTCTTCTTGGACGAAGTGAATCGAAAAGACGGTCTCAACGATGTTTTCATTGCAGACCGACCATCAATTGCAAATTCGCCACTTATCAAGATGACCACGCCCGCTAAGAAATACATCTGGTTCCCGATTGCGCACGCTACAGATCCGTTTGATCAGGTTGAGTCGCCACTTGACGGCAATTATGTCGAGGTTCTCAGCAACCATCTTAACCGCATTGACGGCTTAATTACGATGACACAGGCTCAGGCGCGCGACTTGCGGACTCGCTTGCATAGTAACAGTATCCAGATCCATGTCATTCCTGGTGCGGCAGTGAGTGATGCACAGTTGGCAGCGGGACAGCTCCCAGCTGTTAACAAAAAAGAAAATAAGATTATCTATGTCGGGCGACTGGAAGCGAACAAGCGCGTTGATGATCTCATTCGTGCTTTCAAGCTGGTCTTGCGTAAAGTACCGGACGCTAAGTTAGACATTCGCGGATACGGCTCAAGTGAGTTTGTTGCCTCACTTGAAAAGCTCATCAAAGAGTTGAAGCTAACGGATCAAGCCGTGATTAACGGGTATACACCAAAAATTGAGGCTGTTTATGATCAGGCAAAAGTATTTGCAACCGCAACCTCTAGCGATGCTTATCCGCTAGCAATGACGGAAGCTTTGAGTCACGGGTTGCCACTGGTCGCATTTGATATTAATTATGGGCCTAGCGAAATCATTCAAAATGGCAAAAATGGGTATTTGCTAAAGAATGGTGATGTTTATGGCTTCTCGGAGGCATTGGTCAAACTATTGCAAGATCCTGCTGAACTTCAGGATATGAGTAGTGAAGCTTATGCATCGGCACAAGCCTATTCGCTTTCAAAGATGTGGCAGTTATGGCAGCCGTTGGTTGAAACCGAAAAAGCGACTGTTGGCGTAAAAATGTCGTGAAGATAAAGGGGTGAGGATGATGAGTTGGTTATGGGACTGGCTGAAGCACAAGCGTTCAATCGATTCTAAAGCACGGGGCGGTGAACCAAAGCAAATAGCACCATCCCGCGCACCTGATCCGAGGACACTAGCGCCCGCGGCACAGCCTCATAGTGCTAGCGCAGCACCTGCACCTAAAGCGGCCACCAAAAAGGAAACGCCACAGGCGGTGCGCCCGAAAGTACCAGCGCAACCTCAAAGGTTTCCAACAACGCTGGCAGCTACTGTTGAAGCGCGACAGCAGGTGGAATCTTCAATCGATGAGCTAGAAGACGAGTTAACGCAAACGCGGCAAGTTTTGCGCGATTACTTGTTAAAAGAAAATCAATTTCTAACAGACAATATTCAAGCGGCACAAATTAAGCGAGATGAATCTCACATCAAGTTTTACTGATCTTAATCTGGTCAGAAAGCAAATTGATGAAGCACGAGCAGCGATTGAAAAAATTGACCTTCAGTTGAAGGACAACCAAACGGCGCACAGTCGGTTAGATGCGGAATTGGCTGATTATACTAAGCAAATGGGGCTTCTGGGAAATGACAATCGGGAAGCTTTTGCGACTTTGAATCAGAAGCAGGATCTTGATAATGAGAAGTTCCTAGCTGAGATTGAACAACTACGGTTGCAAACCGCGGTTACGCAACGAAACAAGCATCGCCTTCAGACTGAAGTTGAAGTGCTAACAGCGCGTCGTGAAACGGCTAAACGTGAGCACGAAGAATTAACCTTGCACCGTACAACGATTGACAGTACGCTGCAAAACTTAAAAGAAACTGAAAAACAGCTCGTTCAAAAACTGTCGCCTGAAACAGCACAAATTAAGGCATTGCAGAGCCAGCAAAGCGATCTCGAAGCGACCATTAAACAAACGGAAGTCGAGATTCAGAAACTGAATCAGCAAATTGCTGATGATCGCGAGCAGACGCTGCAGATTCAACAAAAGTTTGCCAACGCTTCTTCCGATACAAAACTCAACATTACAAAAGCGCGGTCAGGTCATTTTGTTTATTTAGCAGATATTGTTCAGATTGACGATTCCGGCGTCCGGTATCAAATTGAAGGCTTTGCTAAATACTTCGCTGATCGTAAGCAAACACCGACGATCTTAACGACGATGTATAACGATGAAGCCTATCGGATTTTCCAAGGTTATAAACAGAATTTGCGGCTTGACCCAAATATCCAACTGCTCAATTTATATGACGATTTACAAGCGCGAAAGCCGGGATTAGCAGCACGCAAGGTAACCCCATACGTTGATGCTGATTGGCATCAAGCGCCAGCGAGTGATGCAAGCACGATTCGTTATGTGGATAGCACCGGCCAAATTCAACAAGAAGTGACAAAGCGTGCCGAAAATGATCAAGTATGGACAGTCGATCGATATCGGGATGGCCAGTTGGTCATCCGTGATGTTTATGACCGGGCTGAGTACTTGTCAGTTACGCAGACGTTTGCTCAAGATGAGGCTCACACCATCACACTTGAACAGTTTTACAGCACCCATGGGAATGTCGTGCTGACTAAGCGCTACAAGCCAAATGGTGATTTACGTGAGATCCAGCTTCTGAATAGTGCTGGTCAGTTACGAAATGTGTTTGCAACAGAAGAAGAGCTTTCTCTCCAATGGTTGCAAGGGGTTCTAACAGGCGCCAAACAGGCCAGCTTGATGTTGGATGTCCGTTCTCAAGTCTTTACGGCATTGAGTGGCCGTTTCCAACGCGTACCGTTTAACTTAACGCCAGTTGTATCGGAGATACCAGATCCGGCATTAATGAAGGTTTTGAATCGACCAAATTTAATTCGCGAACTTATCGTCACCAAAAAAGCCATTGCACGTGATCTTCAAGAATTTTTTGATAACCGTTTTCGCGTTATTGTCGTGGAAGCTGTGACTGCTGATGCAGGTGACTTTCATGTCGTTCTACCACAAGCAAGGGGGTAAGTAGGTGATAACTTCAGAATTCAAGAGTATGACAGATGAATTGTTGGATGCCTTTGGCTTTGATGATGGTAGTGCGAGCCTTTACGATGTACTCCAATTCGCTTTGAGTCGGGCGGCGGAAGATAAACAAAATAATATGCCAACGCTAACCGAGGCTTTTGTCTTTTATCAAAAGAGACTGGCTCGCCATAGCATTGCAAATCTTAGTCGGACAACCCCATGGTCATTGTCACAGTATCGAGAGTTCCTCATTTCTGCTTGGCAGCTTGGCATGCCAGTGTTAGAAGACTGGCGGGCAATTGACAGTGCAGGCAATTTTTCAGAAAACCTGGGAAATGCTTTGATGAGCTTTGCCGATGTTGAACAACAAACTGCTTTTATTCATGCATCCGCAAATGACCATTCCGATCCAGTACTGTTTCACGGAGTTGTGCGGTTGGCGTTAGGCCGAGCGGACTTGAAGATGATCAACAGTGCGCTAGCAGATCGTTCATTACTGCTTGCCGCTGATTGGTTTTCGGGCCAGTTTGAAAATTTTGACGATCAAGCAGAGATTATCGTGACTGCTCAAGAAATTCAGATAAAAACGGCCGCCTTGCTGCCGGAGTTTGATGAAACCATTAAGTTAAAGCCTGCTCCCGAGCATTTTGCGTTTAAAGATGCTGCTCTGATTGAGCGCGGCGATGACTATATTCTTTTGTTCACGCCAGTAGCAGCAACGTTAAGTAGGCTGATTGATCGAATTGCAGCAGGCAATCTTCATCAGGATTTACTTGATTTGCCATTAACCGTGCGGGACGACCGTATTCAGTTAACGATTCAAGCAAAAGATTCCTTACTTTTCAAGAACTTAGAAGTTGTTCTAGGTCGATTAATCGGGGATCGTGGCAACGTGACTTTGGCATATCAGTCAGAGGCGGTGTCAATTAATATTCAGTTGACGTCAGAAGCTAGTCGCTATTTTGCAGAACTTAGCGGGGATTCAACCGCTTGGCGTGAGCAGTTGCTTATACCGCTGTTAAAGACAACGTTTAGTTTTCAGATGTGGTCACTACCCGTGAACCTAATTGTCAATGGGGCTGATGGGTTGCCCTTATTAGAAGTAGCGGGTGGTCGAATGTTAAGTACGCAAGGCATTCATTGACGATTAGTTTTGACTCGAATTAGATGGAACAAGTACAGATGAGCCTATTGAAAAGGAGTGTGACTATTTTGCAAATGAAATCAAAAAAAGCTCAACCGATCGAATTTGATCAAAAAAATGTCGTCAAGCTTTATAAACGCCACAAGCAGTGGGTGACTGTTTCGACGCCGTTACTTATGTTGGGGGTTGGGACAACATTCTTCGGCGGCCATGCAGTTCAGGCCGCGGAGAATGATACGGTCAAGGTAAACGAACAGCAAGCGTATTCACAAGCACCGCAAAGCGAGCTGCGCGTACCAACGATTGAAGAGGCGCCTAGCAGTGCCGCTCCACAATCAACAGCTACTTCTGGCGCTCAACAATCGCAGGCGGCGGCTTCGATTGCTGCTTCAGCACCGGTGAGTCAAGCTTCAACGGACAGTCAGCCATCAATGACTAGTCAGCCGAATGCTAGTCAGGCTCAACCAAGTCAAACGGCGGCAAGTCCAGTTGCTGCCAGTCAGCCAGTTGCTAGTGAGCAACCGAGTACCACAGCGGCTGCCACGAAAGCACCTGATTTGACAACTATTATTGATAGTCTAACTGCCGCACAAAGCGACAATCTAGATGCTTATAACAACTATCAGGTTATTGAGACGTTGAGTAGTGGTGATCGAAGCAATGCTACTTTGGCCGGCTACTTGAGTCAAGCTGCAGCCGCAGCTATTGCGGCTGATTCAAATTATAGTGTTGCATCAACCGCTGCTGGTAGTGTTGCTAGTTTGTCAGAAACGGCAGCTAACTACGCTTCTGAGTTCGCGCAGGGCAGTAATGCGGTGAACTCGGCAACGGCAGCAGTTAAATCTAACGCGGTACTTGCTAGCGGATATGCCGCTGCGGCAACGAGTGCAGCAACAGCAGCTGGTAAGAACGGTACCGCTGAAGAGTTAACGCAATACGCGAAAAATGCGAGTGCAGCCGCTGCGGCAGCTGCAACTTCAACAACTCAGATCAAAAACGCGATCAGTGCAACCGCTGCAGAATATAATGCAGCTCTTTCAACCATTCAGGCGGCTGCAACAAGTGATCAGAAAGCTGCTGCTTCAAGAATTGCGTCAAACGTGGCACAGCTAAAAAGTGTCTACGATGTGACGAGTGCAGCTGGTTCCTTAGCCGCTGTTTATGCTGGTGAAGTTGCTAGTTATGCTGCTCAGTCGAATGGAGCTCGCGCTAAAGTGATGAGTAATCGACTCTCAGATGTTGGCACTGTTTTGAGTGCCGCGTCTTCTGCGGTTGGTATTTTGTCACCGGCAATCAATAGTGATATTGCGGTTGCAAAGGGTATCAGTGCGCCAAGTAGTAGCGGCAGTTCCGCGACAAGTGCTAGTGGAGCCCAATCAGGACAAGACTTTGACACACTTTCAGACGCGGCTGACAAGGCCGAAGCTGCAGCATATAGCGATGCACAAGAAATTTATGGTTTCCTGAACATCGCTTCCAACGCTGCTTCCAACGACCCTCAGAATCAGCAGATTCACGGGTACGTTCAACAAGTTAGTCAAGCTGCTTCTACGGCGTTGGCGGCTTGGCAAGTTGCCAGTGGTGCAGTTTCGAACATTGGGATCGCAAAGTCGCAAGCGGTGTCTGATCCTAGTGTCGCTGGCTCCTATGCTGCGCTGGCAGCTTCGGCAGCTGAAACCGTTTCGTCACAACATGCCCTTGGCGCTAACTATGCTTCGCAGGCTGTCTCAGCAGCTACTGCGGATGGAGCGAATGGGACGGCTAAGGAATTAGCCGCTTATGCAAGTCAGGCAGCAAGCAACATTGCAATTGTTAATGGGATTGCGCCAGCGCTTTCAGCTAATGGCGCGGTTGCAAGTGACTACTTTGCGGCTGCACAAACGGCGGGTAGGGGCGCAGGCAGTGCTGCTTCAGCGGTTGGCACCCAGCTTAATACAGTTGGTAAAGATGCGTTACAGATTGCCATGATGGCTGGAGCGGCTGCAACAATTGCAGTAGTTGCTAATAAATATGCTACGAATGCTGCATCGTATGCTGCCGAGAAAGACGGTGCACGAGCGAAGGCCGCCGCTGACCAGACAAGTGATGCGGCTCAGGTCATGAATCAAATTATGACTGCCATGCAGTCGGCTGGTCCAAAAGTCGAATCGGAGTATCAAGATTTACAGGCAGCTGGTGCTAAGAATGGCATCCAGTTCCCTGATGTTACGAGCAAGTTCAAGTACACGGCAACCTCTGGATCAACTTCAGGAGCCGGTTCGAACGACGGAAAGACACCTGATACTAAACCAGACAGCGGTAGTCAGAAACCAGCCTCCGATGCAGGTGGCAGTCAAGCCACAAGCGGTAGCAATCAGGCATCTGGCTCTAGCCAGTCTGCGGGCTCAGGTAAAGGTTCAGCCACTGCCAGCAGCAGTGCCTCAAGTCAAGCACCCGCATCAGGTGATAAAAAACCAAGTTCTACTGCTTCAGGTGCAGCGAGTGGTGCAGCAGGCCAATTAACAAGTAGTGATAGCGGCCTAAAAAATCCGGATCCTGCTCAGGGCAAAACCCCTGACATTCAGCAATCGGATGCAGCACAAGCAGCTAATGCCACCCGATTAGTTCAGTCAAATGCAACCGTACCAGCAGATTCGAATAACTCCAAACCGGTAACTGTGACTGCAAACAAGACACCTCAGATTTTTGCTTCAGGCACGGCAGGCATTGTTCGTAATAGTAATGGCACGACGCTACCGGAAACAGCAGATGCTTCAGGTACAAACAAGACACTAACAGCCGCTGGACTTGTTGCATTGCTCAGTGTCGTTCTTGGTATCACAGCGCTTCCACGTCGTCGCAAGTCACATACGGATGACGTTAACTGATTAATGCGCTGGGTAAAGCTTCAACACTTCGGTAAAGGGAGGTGATCTCATGGAGCAACTTACAACCGCTACGATCTTTGTTTTAGAGGCAAAACCGACACCGGCGATGTTGGCTCAGATGGTGTATGAGGATCAACAATTTACCGCCATCAAGCATAACGTTTGGGTGGCGCCAGCAGCTAAGTTAAGTGATCAGGAAATTTATTTTTGGATCATTTTGGCGAACGCTCAAGATAAGTATGTTCTGGGCTTGATGAAAGCTGATGTGGATATGGCCGATGCTGTTCATGCAGTAGTAACCGCGTGGCATGCACCGGTCGCAACTACGATTGGTTTGCAGGAGATAGGCCAGCAGGTCGGCATCGAAGCAGTTCCAAAGCTAAACGGGTACCTCAGTCACCTACAAACGACTAATTTAGGGCATTGGGAAACATTTTATCCTGAGGACGCTTGATTTTAGACGAAGTAGCAGGTTCACCAATTGTGAATGAGTCTATCAGCGTTTTACAGGAAATCGCTTTTGTGATTGCGGATGTTTGACTGGCATTTCGCGGTTAAGCAAAACATGAATAAAAGAATTCTCATGGTGGGGAGGTGGATTAAGTTCATCTATACGTCCATGAACCAATGAAACGATTCGTCCTGCTCGGGTCAGTATGGTAATTCCAGAGGACTAAAAGTTTAGAAAGATTTGAACTGCATTTTTGTGGTAGTGATAGGTCTTAAGTCTTACGGAAATTACTTTAGGAGGAGAAACTTTATGCATTCTATAAACAAAGAGCGAAGGAAGCTTCAGATTGATTCTGCAAGCGAAAAGCAACGATACAGGATGTACAAATCGGGTAAAACCTGGATGTTTGCCTCAGCAACAATGCTGTTCTTCGGTGCTGAAGGGATCTTTGGCCATGCCAATATTGTCAAGGCCGATGAGACCGAAGCTTCTACCCATACCGCAACGGTACAAAAAAGTATCGCTAATACGGTTACGATTCACTATGTGGATACGCTGGGTAATGAAATTGCACCAACGCAAACACTTGCAAATGGTAAGTCTGGAGATGGTTTTGTAACGCCAGCTGCACCAACCGTTGCTGGCTATGAACTGCTTGATCCAGCAACTCAAAGTGGTGCCTTTACTGATGGGCAGCAAAACATTACCGTTAAGTATGCCAAAGTAACCGCAACCAACACTAACGCTAGTGCAGCAACGACTGCATCTATCGCTACTTCTGAAGCACAAGCACCAATTTCTGAAGTTGCGATCCCTGAAATTCCAACGACTAGCGCAGCGGAAGCAAGTACTTCTTCTGCAACAGTGACGACGCCAGCAAGTGCCGTTAGCTCGGCGGCTGTACCGCAAACAAGCGCTACGCCTAATGTTGCGAGCAAACAGGCTGCTACAAGCGTGGCGCCAGTTCAACCAACAAGCGTTGCACCTAGCTCCAACGCAGAGATAACCGTGCAGCCAGCAATCGCTAATAATGCCATTCAACCGACAAATCAGCTTTCGCAAGCGCCTGCTTCCGATAGTGCAAGCAGCACTGATCGCCCAAGTGCTGTTGGTTTGACATCTGAACAAGCGCGCCAAGCCATTGCTGCGGCTGCTCAGATTGCAAACACGAAGTTCCAAGCACCAGTTGCTTTTGATACAGGCACTAGTGCGCGAACTGGCCAACAGATTCAGCCGGTTGATTTGAACGTCCAAGCCTTTGCAGCAAGGGCCATGGCAGCTTTATCATCAATTAAGTTTGCAGATCTGGATAATCTTTCTAGCCAGGTCAGCCAATTAAATGGTCAAGTGACCGATCTTGCTGCCAGTGTAACCAAAGCAGCTGCGATCGCTGGCGGTGCAGTTGATGGTAGTGTGATTGCCGCTAATCAAGCTGCGTTCAGTACAGCCCAAAATGCAGCAACTAAAGCAGCAACTGCGGCACAAATCAAAATTGGTCAGGCATACAACGCTTTACTTGGTGCTGATCAGGTAAGCGCAGGCACCTTATTTGCCGATGCGCAGTCGCAAGTGGCAGCGTTGCAAAAGGCAGAACAGGATGCGCGAGCAGCCAATGATAATCTGGTCTCACAGTTATTGCCAACACCAGAAAGCACATCAGCTATTCAGGATAAGACGCTGGGCTATTTGGTTTACCTTTCTTTACAGGCAAACGGCGAGAACAATTATGATTCAACATTGACCAATATTAATTCGTTAGACGCTAGTATGTTGGATACGTTGGTTTACGACAACAGCGGTGCTGCCCAAACATCAACCGTTTTCGATGGTGTGAACGTCACCCCAATTCAACTGACACTGAATAATCAGGATGCCACTGGCGTTATTTTGCCGGGCATTAAAAGTTTTGCCGGTATTCAAGGAAAAGGTCACACATCACTAGCTATTCTTTCACTGACGAATGGCGCGATCGCTAGCTCGACTGATGTTAGCCAAGTTTTGGCCAACTTGCCGGGGATGACAGACTTATCGAATAACGGTTTGAGCGGGACGGTTGCAGTTAATGGCGACAAGAGCGGCATTATCAACCTGAACCTCAGCAACAACAATTTTTCTGGTAGTCTGAGTTTCCTAAATGGGATGACTTATATTCAGAAAATTGATGTATCCGACAATCAATTTAGTGGGTCAATCTCAGGACTTGGTGGCTTCAGCGTTATCAAGCAATTTATTGCGAACAACAATCAACTCACCGGTAGTTTGTCCAGTGCACTTGCTGGTTCCACAACACTTGGTGTATTGAATGTTGCAAATAATAATCTGAGTGGTACAGCGCCGACATTGTCGCAGAACATGGACACGTACGACATTTCCAACAATAGCTTTACTGGGGACGTTGGTTTAATTGCTAGTGCCAATGGGTCACAGGTCTTCAGTTATTTAAACATTGCTGGGAACACTGGTATTACCGGCGATTTAGCATCTATCAAGCATGACGCTAACGGTTTTGCGATTTCATTTGGTGGAACAGGTGTTAAGTTTGATGCCAATAAGCTTGCTGCCTTGAAGGTAAGCAGTGTCAGTTATGATGGCAGTGTTGGCACTAAGTTAACTGATGCAGATGTGACGGGCTTAGATACGATTTCGACGTTGACCGCCTTAAATCTGGCCAATAACAACCTCACAAAGATTCCAACATTACCGCAAAGCCAGCAAATGGTTACAGTCAATCTGGCTGGCAATAAAATTGCCGCTATTAGTCAGGCTGACGGTTCAAATCTGCAAGCTGCACTTGGTGGAATCGGAACAAACGTTATCAATTTGGCCCATAACCAGATTGCAAGCACTGTACCGAGCGCTTTAACAGCCAAGGGACCAGTTAATTTAACTGACCAGAGTGTTGCAACGCTTGATCCAAGTCTGATCAAACGAGTTGGCGACAAGATTACTATCAAGTTGTCAGATGTGAATGCATATGCTGGTCAAGACGGTTATACAGTTACAATTGACCCGACAAATGGGGTTAGTTACGACGCTGCAACTGGTACGATCACTTTGGATGCAGCTCAATATCCAGCGGGTTCATCGATTAGCCTGCCAGTCTCGATTGCTAACGGAAACCAAACATGGAATCCTGCAGGTGACGGGAGCTACAACAAAGCCGGCTTATATTACAGCGCTAACTTCACCTTGAATGGTACTGTTCCTGATGTTACCTATTCATCAGATACAGCTAGCAGTCAGGATAGTGCCGCTAGTTCTTTGGCCGCAAGTGTGTCAGCGTCCGCTAAGGAAGCTGCTGCTGCCGCTAGCGATGCAAATTCGGCATATGGTGTTGTTTCGCAATATGCCAGCGATCATCCACAAGATGCTGCTATCTCAACTGCGTTATCATCAGCTGCAGTTGCTAGTGCAGCTGCGAATGCCAATGCTAGTGCAGCTGCCAGCGCAGCTTCAAATGCCCAAGCCATTGCAGCGACTGTTAACAGTCAAGTTGCAGCCGGGAATGCGGCCTCTGGTTCTGCCCAGCAGTCAGCTTGGAGCGCAGCAGCTAGTGCGTTTGCAGGACTGAATTCAGCTGTTGCTGCAGCAAGTACAGCGGCTAATGCTACTGGCGTGGCTGCAAATTCGGCACACTCTGCTGAAGCTAAGGGTGCCGATCCAGCTGCTAGTGACTATGCGAGTGGCGCTACGCTCACGGCGACTTCTGCTGCTGATCTTGGCAGTCAGGCCAAAGCACTTGCCGCAGCAAATAGCGATAACCCAGATGTGCAGTCTGCAGCTTCTGCAGCCAGCGATGCCGTTGCTGCAGCTTCGGCAAATGCTGCAAAAGCCCAGTCAGCCGCAACAGCTGCTGACTCATACGCAGCATTAGCTTCTGCCGCTAGCGATGGTCCTGCGGTTAAGAGCTATGCGTTGAAGGCTTCCGATGCAGCCAGCGATGCTAAAGCAGCCAGCGATGCCGTTGCCATTAATTTGGCAAGTGCAGCCAGTGCCGTTTCTGCAGGTAAAGACGCGGCGACCGCTGCTTCTGATGCTGGTTCGAAAGCGCAACAAGCAGCTCAGGCTGCTACGAGTGCAGCAAACGCTGCAAAATCAGCAGCTACGAGCGCAGCACAAGATGTTTCAAATGCTAGTGCCGCTTCACAAGCTTATCCAAGTGATGCAAACGTTGCTTCGGCTTATCAACAGGCAGTTTCTGCGGCTCAGAGTGCTGCTTCAGCAGCCAACATTGCTTCAGCAGCTGCATCAACTGCCAATTCATTGGCCGCATTGAAGCCAAGCGTCTCCAACGCTGCTGGTGCCCAGTCTCAAGCGGATATTGCTGGCAAAGCAGCTAGCGACGCTGCAAGTGCTGGTAGTGGTGTAGCCACAGCAGCAAGTACGGCCGTTCGTGGTGCAACAAGTGATGCTGTCAGTGATGCAGCTAGTGCTGCTTCAGCAGCCAACGATGCCGCAAAAGCGCAGCCGAGTGCGGCAGGTTCAGCAGCCAGTACCGCTGCATCTGCAGCTAAAGTTGCTAGCGATGCTGCAAGCACAGCGAACAGCGACTACGCTGCAATCACGGCTACACCAAGTACAGGTGATCGTGTACATGCAGGCTCAGCCGCCAGCGATGCCTATGCAGCCGCAAAGGTAGCGCAGTCGGCTGCTGCCGCTGCTAAACAGGCAGCAGATTCAGCCGCTGCAAGTTCAGCTGGTCAAGGAGCTGCGAGCCAAGCAAACGTTGACGCGTCTGGCGCCGCTGAAGCAGCATCAGCTGCTGCCAGCGATGCTCGTGCCGCTTCTAGTTACGCTTCAAATGCAGCTAGTGATCATGCTAAATACCCGAGTGACGCAAGTTTGATCGGATATGATTCAACGGCTCAAGGTGCTAAACGAGCAGCTGCTTCTGACGCAGCACAGGCCTCCGATGCTGCCGGAGCAGCAAGCACGGCTGCCAAACAGGCTAGTGCAGCAGCTGCTGGTGGCGATAACAGTGCCGCAATTAGTTATGCCGGTGTTGCTTCTTCGGCAGCTAAAATAGCTAACGATGCAGCTAGCGATGCCAAACGCCAGGCTGGCATTGCAAGTACAGCTGCTTCTGACGCAGCGGCCCGTGTTAAGGACCTTGACGGTCAGCGGAGCGGTGCTGCTAGTGCGGCAACCTCGTACGCAACCGACGCGGGTAATTATGCTAGCAATGCAGCTAGTGATGCTAAAGTTGCAAGCAGTGCCGCTGAAGCTACTGGCAGCTATTTTGCTAAACATCCTGAAGATTTAGTTTATGCCGGCTATGATTCAACGGCTAAGTCGCAATCAGCCATTGCCTCTTCGGCAGCTGGTGTGGCCGCAAGTGCAGCGTCTGCAGCAGTTCGGGCAGCCAGTGCTGCCAATTCAGTCGCTTCCGCTGGTGACACGCCTGCAGCACAATCGTATGCAAGCGCAGCACAATCATATGCTGGTGTAGCCAGTGATGCTGCAGCGACAGCTCACGACGCAGCTAAGATTGCAAGTGATGCCGCAGCCAGTGCAGCAGCTCGTGACAAATCAGATGCAAGTTCTGACCAAGCGGCTTCTGATTCTTCGGCCATTGCTTCTGGTGCTTTAAAGACACATGATTACGCAACGGGTGCCGCTAGTGATGCTGCGGTTGCGAAGAGTGCTAGCAGTGCTGTTAGTTCACTCGCAAGTGAACATCCAACGAACCCGGTTATCACTTCTAATAATGCTATTGCTGCTAGTGCTGCAAATGCCGCTTCAGCTGCTGCATCAACTGCTGCTCAAGCAGACAGCGCTGCACAAAGCTATGCTTCTCAGTACAACAGTGATGCCTTTGCCGCAACGGCTAAGGGGCAGACGTTACCAGATGTTTATGTCAAAGCCATGAAGTCTAATGTCGCTTCAGCACAAGGTGTTGCTTCGGCTGCATCTGATGTCGCTTCCTCTGAAGCAGCAGTTGCACAAAAAGCTTTGTCAGACGCACGGGCTTCAATTAACGCTTCTGATGCAGGCTCAGCCTCCAGTGGGGCCAACCTAAAGGCTAATTCAGCTGCGGCTGATGCTGCAAAAGCGGCAAGTGATGCTAAAGCTGCTGCCAGCTATGCTTCTCAGGCTGCAGGCGATCATGCCAAGTATCCAAGTGATGCTGCCTTAAGTGGCTTTGATTCAACAGCGCAAGGTGCAAAACTAGCAGCTGCTAGTGATGCTGCACAAGCGGCAACAGCCGCAAGTGACGCTGCTGCTGCTGCCAAACAGGCAAGTGACGCTGCTGCAGTTGGCGACAATAGTGGTGCAGCTAGTTACTCCAACATCGCTGATTCAGCCGCTCTGATTGCAAGTGCTGGCGCCAGTGATGCGAAAATTCAAGCTGGTATTGCTAGTGACGCTGCAGCTTCGGCAGCAGCTCGCGCTAAAGAGCTAGATGCTCAGAAAAGCGATGCTGGCAGCTCAGCTGCCTCAGGCGCACAATCCTATGCTACTGACGCGGGTAAGTATGCTTCAGCTGCCGCTAGTGATGCAAAGATCGCCAGTGATGCCGCTGGTGTTACGAGTGGTTTTGCTGCTAAACATCCTGAAGACCTTGTCTACGCAGATCTTGATTCAACTGCTCAATCACAATCAGCGATTGCTGGTAGTGCCGCTGCAACTGCTGCTAGTGCAGCAAGCGCAGCATCTGCTGCTGCAAGTACCGCGAATGCAGCTGCGAAGAGTGGCGATGTACCAACGGCGCAAGCTGCCGCTAGTGCCGCTGCATCATACGCAGGTGTAGCAAGCGACGAAGCTGATAAGGCCAAAGCTGCTGCAAAAATTGCTAGTGACGCTGCTGCAAGCGCCGCCGCTCGTGATCAAGCTGGATCCAGTGCTAGTGATTCAGCCGCAATCTCGGGGAGTGCACTAACAACCCACGGATATGCTAGTGCCGCTGCAAGCGATGCTGCTGTTGCAAAACAGGCAAGCAGTGATGTTGGCAGTTTGGCCGCAGCACACCCAGCAAATCAAATTGTTGCATCTAACAATGCGATAGCTGCTTCAGCTGCAAGCGATGCAGCCAATGCTGCGGCAACTGCCGCAGCTGCGGATAGTGCCGCTCAAAGCGCTGCTGCGAAGTTCAATAGCGACTTTGCTTCAGCCCAAGCAAAAGGTCAGCAATTGCCAGCTGCCTATGTCAAAGCAATGCAATCAAATGTTGCTTCGGCTCAAGCAGTGGCTTCAAATGCTGCCAATGTTGCTTCATCTGATGCTGAAGTTGCTAAAAAAGCACTGGCTGCTGCCCAGGCAGCTATCAATTCTGACGCGGCGACTAGCTCAGCTTCAGCTGCTACGATTGATGCTAACCATGCTGCTGCTGATGCAGCAAAGGCGGCGAGTGATGCCAAGCTTGCTGCTGGCTATGCTTCAAATGCTGCTAGCGACCACTCGAAATATCCAAGTGATCCGGTATTAACTGGCCTTGACTCACAAGCACAAGGTGCTAAGAGTGCTGCTGCCAGTGACGCAGCGAGTGCTTCTGCAGCTGCCGGAATTGCTGACAGTGCGGCTAAGCAGGCTAGTGCTGCTGCTGGTAGTGGTGACAATAGCGGTGCTGCAAGTTACTCCGCAATTGCTTCTTCAGCAGCTAAAGATGCTAGTGACGCTGCTAGCGACGCTCATCGTCAAGCTGGTATTGCTAGTGACGCTGCTGCCAGTGCTGCTGCACGAGCTAAAGAATTAGATGGTTTTGGCAGTTCTGCAACTAGTCATGCCTCTGGTGCTAGTGATGCGGCTTCGGCTGCGCAAAGCTCCGCTTCCGACGCGGCATCGACAGCTAAGGACAATCCAAGCGACTCCGCAATTGCTTCCGATGCCGCTAAGGCTTCCGACGCTGCTTCCACGGCGAAGAGTGCTGCGTCAGAAGCTTCTGATGCCGCTAGTGATGCTAAGAGTGCTGCCGATAAAGGGGATACCTCAGCTGCGAGTGATGCAACGAAGAAAGCCTCTGATGCGGAAAGTACTGCTAAGAGTGCTGCTAGTGAAGCAGCTTCAGCTGATGCTGACGCAAAAGCAAAGGATGCAGCGCATCATGCAAGTGATGCTGCCGAATCAGCTAAGAAGGCAAGCGATGCTTCTAGTGAAACTACTGGGATTGCATCGAACTACCCGAGTGATTCTGGTATTGCTTCTGATGCTGCTAAAGCATCTAACGCTGCATCCGATGCGAAATCACAAGCTGGTCTAGCAAGTGACGCCGCAAAGGCAGCGAGTGATGCTGCTGCGAAGGGTGACGTCTCTGGCGCTACTTCAGCAGATAAGCAGGCTTCTGATGCCGCTGCAAGTGCTGCGAGTGACGCAAAGGTTGCTTCCGATGCATTATCTGATGCTAAGGCTAAAGCAAGTGACCATGCATCAAGCAATGCTAATATCTCGGCTTCTGATGCAGCGAAAGCTGCAAGTGATGCTGCTGAATCAGCTAAGAAGGCAAGCGATGCTTCTAGCGAAACTACTGGGATTGCATCGAACTACCCGAGTGATGCTGGTATTGCTTCCGATGCAGCGAAAGCTGCAAGTGATGCCGCTGAATCTGCTAAGAAGGCAAGTGACGCTTCTAGTGAAACTACTGGGATTGCATCGAACTACCCGAGTGATGCTGGTATTGCTTCCGATGCTGCTAAAGCATCTAACGCTGCATCCGATGCGAAATCACAAGCTGGTCTAGCAAGTGACGCCGCGAAGGCTGCAAGTGATGCTGCTGCGAAGAGTGATGCTTCTGGTGCCGCTTCCGCAGGGAAACAAGCTTCCGATGCAGCCGCGAAAGCTGCAAGTGATGCAAAGGTTGCGTCCGATGCATTATCTGATGCTAAGGCTAAAGCAAGTGACCATGCATCAAGCAATGCTAATATCTCGGCTTCTGATGCAGCGAAAGCTGCAAGTGATGCTGCTGAATCAGCTAAGAAGGCAAGCGATGCTTCTAGCGAAACTACTGGGATTGCATCGAACTACCCGAGTGATGCTGGTATTGCTTCCGATGCTGCTAAAGCATCTAACGCTGCATCCGATGCGAAATCACAAGCTGGTCTAGCAAGTGACGCCGCAAAGACAGCGAGTGATGCTGCTGCGAAGAGTGACGCTTCTGGTGCCGCTTCCGCAGGGAAACAAGCTTCCGATGCTGCTTCCAAGGCTGCAAGTGATGCGAAGGTTGCTTCCGACGCATTGTCCGATGCCAAAGCTAAAGCAAGCGATATTGCTTCAGGTAAGGCAGCGAGTGATGCGAAGGTATCAGCTTCCGATGCTGCGAAAGCCGCAAGTGACGCTGCTGAATCGGCTAAGAAGGCAAGCAATGCATCCAGCGATACCACTGGTATCGCCTCGAACTACCCGAGTGATGCTGGTATTGCTTCCGATGCTGCAAAAGCATCAAATGCTGCCTCTGATGCGAAGTCACAAGCTGGTCTAGCAAGTGACGCCGCAAAGACAGCGAGTGATGCCGCTGCGAAGAGTGACGCTTCCGGCGCTGCTTCGGCAGGGAAACAAGCTTCCGATGCTGCTTCCAAGGCTGCAAGTGATGCGAAGGTTGCATCCGATGCATTGTCCGATGCCAAAGCTAAAGCAAGCGATATTGCTTCAGGTAAGGCCGCGAGTGATGCGAAGGTGTCAGCTTCCGATGCTGCGAAAGCCGCAAGTGACGCTGCTGAATCAGCTAAGAAGGCAAGCAACGCATCCAGCGATACCACTGGTATCGCCTCGAACTACCCGAGTGATGCTGGTATTGCTTCCGATGCTGCAAAAGCATCAAATGCTGCCTCTGATGCGAAGTCACAAGCTGGTCTAGCAAGTGACGCCGCTAAAGTGGCTAGCGATGCGGCTGCGAAGAGTGACGCTTCCGGCGCTGCTTCGGCAGGGAAACAAGCCTCCGAAGCTGCTTCAAAAGCTGCAAGTGATGCGAAGGTTGCATCCGATGCATTGTCCGATGCCAAAGCGAAGGCAAGTGATCATGCATCAAGTAATGCTAAGGCTGCAAGTGATGCGGCTAAGATTGTCAATGACAGCAAGCTTCAGCTCTCTGATGCTGCGAAGGTCGCGAGTGATGCTGCAGAAAATATCAAGCAGATTAACTCTGACGTGGCAATCATTAGTGGTATTGCGGCAAACAAGGCAACTGATGAAGTCAAAGGTTACCAAGCTCAGGCAATCAATTTGGCCAACACTGCTAATAGTCAATACAAAGAATTGGTTAATCACCTTGTAACAGCGGCGAGTGCAGCTAATGAAGCAATTGCTGCTTACAACAAGGGTGACTATGCTGGCGCAATCGCAAAGGCTGCGACTGCTAACTCTGAAGTTGGACTTGTTAAAGATTTGGCGGCCAAGATTGCTACTGAAGCTGCCCAGGTTGCTGCGCTGAAAGAAAAGGCAATCAACGCTGCAGCTGCTGGTACTGGAACGGGTACTGGCACAACCAACGGAAACGGTGGCAACTCAAATACGGGCTTGCCAGCAACCGGTAGCAATACCTCTAATGATGGATCAGCTAAGACGCTTCCTCAAACCGGTGAGAATGACGATGTTGCCGTTCTAGGTTTGTTAGGCGCAGGACTCCTTGCCCTGACCGCTGGCTCTGCATTAGCCGGATTGAAGCGTCGAAAAGAAACAGAAGACGATGCAAATAAGATTGATTTTTAATAATCTCTAGCCGGATTAATGGCGGCTAAATAGGCAAATTATTCAATGCTGCGTTTCTTGTTTTAGCTGAATAATGAGCTTACTAAAACAGACTTGGATTCAACAAGCCGGTTTGGGCCGCTTTCGAGAATTTTAGGATTCGCGGAAGCGGCCTTTTAGAAAATGATTGATGCAAAAAAATATTGGATAGATCAAATGGTTTTTAAATGAGATTTATCTGTCAGGAGAAGGTTCATGAACAAAAATAAACAGCGCGTGTGGGCTGTGGGAAGCATGTCCGTTGTCGCAGTTGCTATTAGTGCAATGGCTGCGGTTCCTCGTCCCGCTCGTGCAGATGAAAAACCAATCGCCAAGGGGCCACCAGCCCCTTCGGTTGTGTCGCAGACCACGATATCGCCAGTAACTGCCACAGGCGACAGCAATCGCTTATCGATTTCGAGCCAACCAAAAATGCAAGCATCCGATCAGCAAACAAGTACCGTATCGGTTCAGGCTGTCAATCCTGTCGTGATAGCGGCGCCTGTTACCATCACCCCTGCAACGAATCAAGTTGAAAACTCAACAACTAGTGCATTGGGTCGACAAGTTATTGGACAGCTAGATGCCAAGACGGTTGGGAACCGGGTGTTAGAGGCGGTATCTGCGAAAGCGGACGTTCCTGAAAAAACCGCAATATTGAATCCCGAAACAGTTGGCAGTCATGTGATAAGCCAATTGCAAAAGGTGAATTTACCAACTCAAACAACAACGCTTCACAATGTTGATGACACACAGTTTGCTGCGGCAAAAGTTCAAGCCGATGCTGTTCAACAAGCAACAGGCCAGACGCAAGTGCTCATTCGTTCGGCAGCCGAAACTGCTGAGGCAGGGAGTAGTCAAACCAATGCGTTTTACGATCCTACCGGGACAAAACGTGCGGCAAGCAACTTATTGAATAAATCGACAATGGACGCTTATACAACGCCAAACGAAAGCCTATTAGGACAATCTTCAGCGGCAGTTAATCAGTTGGTAACTTCAGACGGTGCTGTTGCCTCAGACGTTGTAAAACCGGTTAGTTGGGCCGACAACATTAGTTCGGTGATGTCTACGCTAGGTCGCACAACTAGAGCGGCGTTGGCTGGAGAGCCTGACGCAAACACCACCAATGATACTGGCATCTTGAAATCGATTCAGACACAGATTTTGCAACAAGTGCCTAGCAGTCAGGCGATATCTCCGGTTGAAAGTGACGGACCAATTGCCGATATTATTAAGGCGGTAAAGTCTGATCAGAATCCGTTAAGCGGTATTATCACCAACACAACGAATGCTGTATCAGAAACCCTAGCAACGCTTGGAGATAATAATCTGGCAGCTGTGAGTCCGTTACCGAGTGTAGTCGCAGCAAGTAGCAATGACACGCTGACGACAATCTTGAACACCGTCAAAGCGTGGGTTGGTCTGAACGATCCTAATAGTCCACTTAGCCAAATCTTGCAAAGTGTTAAACGTGGACTTGATCAGTTGCTTGAATCGCTCACTGGCAAGGTGAGCGGTGTGACATTTGATGACATTAAAGCCGGTATTAGTGAGAAAGTCACTCAAGCGATTGCTGGTATTAAAGTCTGGTTTCAAAAGGCCGGGCAATTTATTACTGACACGATTAAACAAGTTAGTGTAGGGGGGCTTGATCCACTTAGCGGACTTCAAAATGGCCTTGGATCTTTATACTTTGGTATTGGATCGTTAATAAGCAGTTTCTCTCCGAGTCGAATTATTGCTGATCTTGGGTCTTTAATAAGGTGGCCGAACAGTCAAACATTGCCGAGCGCACTTGATCAATTGGGTAAGACAGTGAAGCAACTGGCTAACTTTTTCGGCTTGCCAGGTATTAGCGACATTTTGAAACAAGGCAACGGAATGGCAACGGCAGGTGGTAGTCCAATTGACATTTGGACAAACATTGGCAAGCTGATCAACAATTCGATTATCGGCACGCTTATTGGATCAATTACTGACAAGCAGTCGCGAGCGATGAATCAGATTCAATGGGTTGATCCGAATGTTACTGATCGTGATATGTACCTGTTTGAGAACGGTCAGGTAACTGATCAAAAGAATCCAAATTATGGGCAACGCTTGTTTACCGGTATCACAGATCCAAAGTTTATTGCTGAGGATACTGGTCAAAGTTCGGATGAAGCGATTAACGCAGTGTTTGGACAAACGATTAATTTTGATGTAGCAGCGATGCAAAACGTTGATCATGCTGCCACGGCGCCAAAGTTTGGGTCTTGGGAGTTAGACGGACCAAACACGATGACACCAGATCACCGTTATCTGACGTCTATTCGGAACATGCCGATAACGGATGGTGTTGCTGGACTAGTACCAAATTCTTCTGTTTCATCTATGCGTATTATCGGATTTCAGAATCTTGGTCAAGGCACACTAACCTCATTGGCAGCATCAAGCAGTGAACCCCTGAAGGATGGCTTTAACACTCGCGGATGGGCACCGATACTAGCCTGGGATAGTGCATTGGGTTATCTTTTTGGGCCACTTTTTGGTGGCACATGGCATTCACCGCTAGTCGATCGGGCTAATGGTAACTACGGTATTTGGGTGCGAATTCAATATCCAGATGGCGTGGATGCCCGGTCAATGGCCATGTCAGTTGACTGGTGGTCGGCAATCAACATGCAACAGTACACGCTCACGGCTGCGTTGGGAATTATTCCCGTCACCTTATCCGATTGGGCCTTAGAGTGGATGCCTCGTTATACGGGGTGGTCAGTCGATGATCCCAATGCCGTTTACTATCTTGTGCGAGGCAAGAAATCAGGAGGCGCTGACTGGAATAAAATTCAGAACGTAGACAATGTCGGTGGTGCGAACATTAAGGAAACACTTAACGTGATCTTACATCCCAAAAGTATTGACGATGTGATTGGCGCCATTCGTAACTTTAGCGTTCTGACGCCACAATCGGCACCGATTGACGGCAAAATGGTACCAAACGGCGTCTTTGGATTATGGAACTCCTTTAACCTCGCTTTGAGTGGCTGGAATCAGATTCCAGTTATTGCAGAGTTGGGGACCTTGTATGGGGTTGGTAACTTTAGTTTTAACACGCATATTGACCGTTATCGCGGGAACTACAGTACCGCTGAAGTAGCTAGGATCCTGCAGGCTCGTGGGTTGATTCACAATGCTGAAGACAATGCTGAGGTTAAGGCGTATAAGGCACAGCATCCGCAGATGTTTAATGCTGTCGACGATAGCATTGGTAAAAGCATGACTCGCGGGACATTGCCGCCTGACCCAAGTGGCCGATTAACAATTAAATGGTCAGTTCTTGATTCTCTAGGTCTCACTCGCGATCCAGCTAACAAGAATACGACCGATGTTGCCAATGCTGCTATTTGGCGGCCGGGTCGAGATTTTAGTTTTAGTAATACGAGTAATTCACTCAAGACATGGCATGACTATGTTGCCGTAGATAACAGCCAAAAGATGGAGCTTAATCGCGCAATTGATGGGAGCTTTACGGACCAGAGCGATGGTGGGCGGCGTTTAGCTATTTATGGTACGACCGCACAAATCCTCAACCAAAAACCCAACTTTGCTATTAAGAACTTCTTTAATAAGCTTGCGGGTAATGGCGATTTACCAATTGATCGAGATGTGACCCAAGACTATCTGAACTCAGGGTTGTCAACCATCAACATCAGTGCAACCGCCTCAAAAGCTTCAGGCAATGTGGGGCTGAACGGCAAGCCAGCAGTCGTACCGCTGAGCGAACTAGATGCTGATCCAGGGGATCTGATTGCCGGCAGTACCAACCGATATGCGAATATTATCCACATCAACGGAACGGCGCTGGATGGGTCTTCCTTCTTGAAGACAGGGGATATTCCATTAACCCAAACGGTTAATGGTGCCTTGATCAATAACACGTCAACGAATGTCCCACAATTACCAGCAAACTTTGCCTTTCCGCTGCGGGGTTCCGTTGTCAGTCGTGAATTGAAGAAAGGCAATACGGTTGAAGTACAGTACCGCGCAGATGAACTAGGAGCCGATGGTCAAGTGGCCGTAGCTGGCAAATGGGCCGCGATTCCTGGCGACAACGCCAAATTGACTGTCAGTGATACAAGCATTACCACCTACCAGACAACCTTGTCAGGATTAGGGTTAACAGATGGAAAGACGTATACGGTTCACTTCCGGACAATTGATGGCTATGGCTTCGCCCGAGAAGCGGCCAAGAGCACGACCTTGACAGTCGGGCAAGCACCGGGCTATCAGATTCGCTATGTTTTGGGTAATGGTGCGAATGTACCAGGAACGTCACCGAAGTTTGTTTCGGCAACAGGAAGTGCATTGACGGTTAAGGTCAGTGACTTGTTGAGCACTGCACCAGCCGGTTATACCTTAACAAAGGTATTGAAGGATGGGGCAGCCGTGACAACAACGACTTTGACACTGAACCCGCAAGTGAACAGTGTGATCAGCTTGGTCTTCTCAGAGCTGTGATAAGTAATGATTCAAAATTGATTCTGATCGGGGCCAAGATTTATGAGGGACCGATTCTACGGAGGGATAATAATGGTTAAGCATAAAGCAAGCAAGTGGACGATGGGTGGCATAACCGTAGTAGCCGCGTCAATTGGGGCAATCACGATTGCCCCAAATACGGCCCATGCAGCTGAAGAGACGGGAACCAACACGTCCCCAGTGCCTGCAACAAGTACCTCGACAACAGCAACCCCAACATCCGCTGCAAATCGACTAACAGTATCAACGGCAAGTGCAGAGCCACAAAAGCCCGTCATTGCTGCTGTGAAAATTCAGTTACCTTCTGAAAATAATACAGCAGTAACGGCAACGGCAGAGACACCCAACCCAACACCAACGCAACCAGCGACCACTTCAAAAGCCTCAAACGCGGTTGCACGTGAAACAACCACACCTGTTACGCCCAATCCAATTGTTGTCCCACCAACAGTCGTTACACCAGCCACGAATGCAGTTGCGGCAACGACATCTAGTGCGCTGGGGCAAAAGGTGATTGATCAACTTGATGCCAAGACGGTTGGCGATAATGCTTTGCAGGCAGTGGCAACTGCTACGGGAACAGATGCCGGAAAGAATGGCACTGCTGTGCTTAATCCAGTTTCTGTTGGTGATCAATTAATTGGCCAACTGCAAAAGTTGAATCTACCAACGGTCACAAAGAACCTTGGTGATGTGACAGATGAACAATTTGAGGCCGAAAAAGCCAAGGCCGATGCTGCTTATCTAGCAACTGGACAAAGTCAGGTATTAACTCGATCTGCCGGTGTCACTGCTGATGCAACTGGTGCTAGTCAAACTGGTAACTTGTACGACCCGTCAGGAACACAACGAGCAAGTAGCAGTGTGATGAGTCCTACGACCACAGATGTCTATGCAACAAAGAACGACTCATTGCTTGGCAATTCTGCAGGTGATGTGAACCGTCTGACAGGCAAAAACGATGGTACCAATATTGATGCCATTGGTCAGCAGGTAGCTGCCGCCTTGAATCCAGTTAGCTGGTCAGAAAATGCCAGTGACGCAATGGGAAAATTGCGATCAGCTGTGAAGCTGGCATTGGATGGTAAAGTTGCACCAGATGATCCACAGCAAGGAGCCATTTTGGATACCCTGACCAATCAGATTGCGAAGAACATTCAGACAGGGCAAGCAGCGCAAACCAACGATTCAGCAAATGTTGCCGCCGCCACAGTCAACGCCGTTACCAGTGACCAAAATCCACTTAACGGGTTGATTGCTCCTATTAAAGATGCTTTTTCAAAAGTAATCGCGGGCTTGACAGGAAACAAAACTGATGCGACTCAGCTCGCGAATCCGCTTGCTGCTACAGCAACAAATGCAACGCAAGTTGCCGCTGCTAACGCAGTGACCGCAGCGGCAGCGCCAGCTGCTAGCAATGACTTTTTCGGTAACATTATCTCAGGTATCGGGAAAATATTAGGCGGTACAAATGGGGGTACCGGTGGTGTCGGTAGTGGCGGCTTGAACTGGATTGCACCGGCGCTACAACAGTTTATTTCAGGCATCGCTCCAGGCAAACTGCTCGATGATGCGCTGCATTTCTTCTCAATCCCCAATGCCAATACGATTCCTAAAATAATTGGTCAGATTGGCAATATCGCGCAACAACTTGGCAACTTCTGGGGTTTACCTGGTCTTAGCGACATTTTGCAACAAGGGAGTGGCCGGGCAACAGAAGGCGGCAATCGCTTTGACGTTCTAACAAACATTGGCAAGCTGATTAATAATTCTATTATTGGGACAATTATTGGGTCACTCAGTAACAAACAAGCTCGAGTAATGAACCAGATTCAGTGGGTTGATCCCAACGTCACTGACCGCGATAAAAATATCATTGAAAATGGACAAGTGACAGACAAGCTTAATCCAAACTTCGGCAAGCGACTCTTCACAGGTACAAGTGATCCTAAGTATATCGCCGAAGATACTGGACAGAGTGCTGATCCTGAGATTAACAGGATTTTTGGTCAAACAACAAGTTTTGATGTGAAGACGATGCAGACGGCTGATCATTCTGCCACAGCCCCGAAGTTCGGTTCATGGGAACTAGATGGGCCCAACACGATGACCCCTGATCATCGTTACCTGACGTCTATTCGTAACATGCCGATGGTAAGTGGTTTAGCAAGCTTTCCATCTAATGCATCGGTTAGTTCAATGCGGATCATTGGGTTCCAGAGTCTGGGACAAGGAACGTTGACTTCGTTGGCGGCGTCCAGCAGCGCCCCGCTGAAAGACGGCTTTAACACCCGTGCTTGGGCACCGATCTTGGCTTGGGACGATGCATTGGCTTATATTTATGGGCCAGTACTTGGCGGCACATGGCATTCACCGCTGGTTGACCGAGCCAATGGCAATTACGGCATCTGGTTACGTGTTCAATATCCGGATGGCGTTGACGCTAGATCACTAGCGATGTCCATTGACTGGTGGTCAGCAATCAATGTTCAACAATACACACTGACAGCTGCTTTAGCGGTTATTCCAGTGACCTTAACTGACTGGGCCTTGGAATGGATGCCACGTTATACTGGCTGGTCAGTGGATGATCCGAATTCAATCTACTTCCTCGTACGCGGTAAAAAAGTTGGCGGGGCAGACTGGAACAAAATCCAGAATGTAGACAACGTCGGCGGGGTTAATATCCAAGAAACTATCAATACCATTTTGCATCCTAAAGGGATTGGTGACATTATTGGCGCTATTCGTAATTTTAGCGTTTTGACGCCACAATCGGCCCCAATTGATGGGAAGATGATTCCGAATGGAGCTCTGGGTATGTGGAACTCCCTCAACACCTTGATTAATGGTTGGAATCAGATTCCAGTCATTGCAGAGCTGGGAACCTTGTATGGGCTTGGTAACTTCAGTTTCAACACGCACATTGATCGCTATCATGGGAACTACAGCACAGCCGAAATGGCTAAAATTCTTCAAGCCCAAGGATTTATTAAAAATGCAGATGATGTTGCTGAAGTTACGGCTTATAAGAATGCTAATCCTTCGGCGTTTAACGCGGTGGATGATAGTGATGGTAAATATATGACCCGCGGTACTTTGCCACCAGATCCGTCAGGGCGTATGACCATTAAGTGGTCTATATTTGATGCAATTAGTACGACTAAGGATGGAAACAACCGGAATGCGACTGATATTGCCAATGCTGCGATTCGGACAGAATCACGGAACCTGACAGGCAGCAATGTCAGCAATTCGTTAGCAACATGGCATGACTATGTTGATGTTGCCACGGATAAGTCCATCACACTGAACCGTGCTAAAGAAGGAAGTTTCACTGACCAACCAGATGGTGGTAAAACATTAGCCATTTATGGGACACCAACGATTAAAGATGGTCAGGTACCGATCTTTGCAGTTAAAAACTTCTTTGAGAAGCAAGCGGGTAATACTAGTTCTGCCGTTCCGGTTGATCGAGATGTGACTCAGGATTATCTGAACTCAGGATTGTCAACCATCAACATCAGTGCGACCGCTTCGAAAGCTTCAGGCAATGTCGGGTTGAACGGTAAACCGGCAGTCGTGCCGCTGAGCGAACTAGATGCTGATCCAGGGGATCTGATTGCCGGCAGTACCAACCGATATGCGAATATTATCCACATCAACGGAACGGCGCTGGATGGGTCTTCCTTCTTGAAGACAGGGGATATTCCATTAACCCAAACGGTTAATGGTGCCTTGATCAATAACACGTCAACGAATGTCCCACAATTACCAGCAAACTTTGCCTTTCCGCTGCGGGGTTCCGTTGTCAGCCGAGAACTGAAGAAGGGCAATACGGTTGAAGTACAGTACCGCGCAGATGAACTAGGAACCGATGGTCAAGTGGCTGTAGCTGGCAAATGGGCCGCAATTCCTGGCGACAACGCCAAATTGACTGTCAGTGATACAAGCATTACCACCTACCAGACAACCTTGTCAGGATTAGGGTTAACAGATGGAAAGACGTATACAGTTCACTTCCGGACAATTGATGGCTATGGCTTCGCCCGAGAAGCAGCCAAGAGTACAACCTTGACAGTCGGGCAAGCACCGGGCTACCAGATTCGCTATGTTTTGGGCAATGGTGCGAATGTACCGGGAACATCACCGAAGTTTGTTTCGGCAACAGGGAACGCACTGACCATCAAAGTCAGCGACTTAATGAGCACAGCACCAGCCGGTTATACCTTAACGAAGGTATTGAAAGATGGTGCAGCCGTGACAACAACGACTTTGACACTGAACCCGCAAGTGAACAGTGTGATCAGCTTGGTGTTTCAGCAAGCATAGTTAAAAGCAGGCGATCTTAACCGTTTTCTATGAAAGTGGTTGATGATTCCTGTCTCTAAACAATATCGACGAAACCTTCAGAGCGTTTAATGATGAAGGGGTCGTCGATTTTATTGTTTGAGAAAAGGACAACGTCATTAGTTTTAATTTTCCGTCACCGCTGATCACCTCATTTTGATGTGTCTACGAAGGCAGATAGCGTAAGAAAGCCGGCTTTGTTGCCGATGTGCAAACGCTTGTCTTGACTGCGGGTTTAACGTAGACTGTTAGGGATAAGCGACAAAAAATTTTTGACGATCAATCTGAAGGAGGACGCGCATGGATAATCAATTAATTGACCAGCAGCCGCCGCATAGTGACGAAGCAGAACGTGCCGTCCTTGGCGGCATTTTTCTGAATGCTGACACATTGCCGGATGCACAAGAGTATGTCACGGCGGATGACTTCTATAAGAAAGCACACCGGCTGTTGTTCCAAGCTATGACCGATCTACAGGATAACGGCACAGCGATTGATACGGTTACGGTGTCGGATTATCTGGACAATCATAACAACCTCGACGATATTGGCGGGGTTGGTTATATTACAGATTTGGTTGCGGCGACGCCTATTGCCAGTAACGTGGTATACTACGCCAAAATCGTGCAGCAGAAGAGCACGTTACGCAAACTGATTAGTACGGCGCAAAACATTGCCAGTCGTAGCTATACGGAACAAGACGATGTTGAAGGGCTAGTTGAAGACGCCGAGCGCCAGATTATGGATGTCTCGGAGAACCGCAATCAGGCCGGCTTCAAACAGATCAAAGATGTGCTGAATCAGGCTATGGCGCAGATTGATCAGTTGTATCAAAATGATCAGGCAATCACCGGGTTGCCAACCGGTTTCCGTGATTTGGACAAAATCACGACGGGGCTGCATGAGGACGAAATGATTATTTTAGCGGCGCGGCCTGCTGTCGGGAAAACCGCATTTGCTTTGAACATTGCCCAAAATGTTGGGACGAAAACAGACAAAAGTGTCGCCATTTTCAGTTTGGAAATGGGCGCTGAACAGCTGGTAAACCGGATGTTGTGTTCAGAAGGTAGTATTGATGCTAATCACCTGCGAACTGGTCAGCTGAATGAAGAAGAATGGCAAAACTTGATTATCGCCATGGGTAGCTTGAGTAAGGCGAAGATCTATATGGATGACACGCCAGGCATCAGAATGGCGGAGATTCGCGCGAAGTGTCGGCGGCTAGCGCGTGAGCAAGGTGATTTAGGGCTGATTATCATTGATTATTTGCAGTTGATTGAAGGTTCTGGCCAAGAAAACCGCCAACAGGAAGTCAGCGCCGTTTCCCGGCAGTTGAAAAAACTGGCGAAGGAATTGCATGTACCCGTGATTGCGTTGTCCCAGCTGAGTCGTGGCGTTGAACAGCGACAGGATAAGCGGCCGGTGTTGAGCGATATTCGTGAATCCGGTTCGATCGAACAGGATGCCGATATTGTGGCTTTCCTGTATCGTGATGACTATTACCGCGATGCAGAAGGCGATGAGGATGACGACGATCAAGGCGGCAATGATGACGGGGATGACAATGTTGGTGAAGTTGAAGTCATCATTGAGAAAAACCGTTCAGGCCCGCGTGGTACCGTCAAGTTGTTGTTTGTGAAGTCGTATAACAAGTTTACGAATATTGCCTATAATGGTCCGGATCAATAAACCATTAGCAAGAAAGATTAGAAAGTTATTTTTAGATTTAAGCGCAAGAAAGTGAGGGATGCCGCATGGATGCCATTTTGATGAGTTTAATGACAGCACTCAATGAACACCTGCTGATCAATGTGTATCAGCGCGATACCGACGATTTTTACACCGGATACGTACAGGTGTTAGGTCATGATGCGGTTGTTCTGGGAACCTACAATGATTCAGGGATTGCCGATGGATGTGCCTTGATCGCATTTTCTGCGATTGATCAGGTTGAATTTGCCGGGGATGATCTCGATAGCATGAATTTTCGAATTAACTTGGCACAGGCCCAGCATTTCTTGACGCTGCAAGGCCAAGAAAAGCCATTGCAGTTCGATGCGACACAGAACTTAATTCAGCAACTGGCGACGCAGGCTAAGGCGAATGGTCAAATGGTCATGGTCGTGGTGGCCGATGATGATGCCTATCTTGAAGGACAGGTAACAGCTGTGGCTGAGGATCGCTTTAGTATGGCGATCTTCAACAAATTCAACTACACCGATGTGCGCGCCTTGCAGGTTGATTTCTCGGATATTTTAGTCATGGAATTCCATGGCCTTGATCTCAAACTGGAAACGGAACTGGTCCGGCAACGTGATCATCTAAAGCACGTGGCCACCAAGCTGTACCAAAATGACGGTCAACTGGCTGGCGTGTTTCAGAATGCCTTGGCGAACAACCGCTTGATTTCAGTCGTACCCAAGGGACCGGAAGATCAGTTCTTTGTGGGTCGCGTCAAAGCGGTCAACGACCGGGTTGTGGTGTTGAGTCTCAAGGACATGGCCGGCCAATTTGGTGGCTATATTTTACTGACGTTACCAAGCATCCAAAATGTAGCGACGGCCTCGGATTATTTGCAAACGATCAGCTTTTACGAAAAGTGGGATCAAACCCATCACTTCAGCCAGCAGCCAGTGTTGAATGCTGATCGTGAGTTCGATCCGAATGATGACTTGATTCAGACCATCATCTCAGAGGCCGCTGGGTTTGAACGGGTGGTGCGCATTAAAGTAGCCGACAGCGATGAACATTTTCTGGGTTATCCGGAAAATGTCGGTGAAACCGATTTTGACTTAAACCTAGTCGGACCAGATGATGGCGATACGGCGCAAATTCGCTATGGTCAGATTCGTGAAATTGCCTTTGGCCACATCTTTGCGTATTTGCAAGAGGCACAATTGAAAAATGCTGGACGCTAATTATCGGCAAGGTGATCAATGTGACGCCAAGTCGAACCATAATCATCATCTAAGACTTGTGATTTGCTGAATTCCGAATAATCGGGGAAAACAAGGCAGGCTAAAAAATCCTTTGCCATGCCAAACTCCGCACTCTCCGGCCAGATGGGATGGCGACGCGAAGCTAGAGCGGAGACGGCGCTTCGAGCCCAAAAACCGGTCTCGAAGTCGCCTAACAACATCAGCTCCAGAGACCGTCGCTGTGTTGTTTGCACGGCTGAGCCCCATCTGGCCTACGAATGCTCCGCCTTGGCACTGAGATTTTTAAATGCTATCAGGGTATCTATCAAAAGACGAATTGTGTATCAACCGCAAGCAAAAAATCGTTCCTAGAGAAACTGTGCTTTCTCTAAGAACGATTTTTTTAGTTGGCACACACGATCACTCAGATATAAGGTTAAGTCAATCTGCCGTCGACTTTCATATACTAACTTTCTGATTGACTGGTGACGCGCAGGACGTCTTCGCCAGCAGTGATCGATTGATCTGTGAAGCTGGTCATGGCGGCGACATGGGTCATGTTGGTGATGACGGTGATGATTGTCGTACTTTTGCCAGCTGTTTTGATGGCAGGTAGATCCATTTCGGCAATTTGCTGACCTGCCTTTACGGTTTCGTTTTCTGTCACATGAACAGTGAAGGGGTCACCGTTCAATGCGACGGTGTCTAATCCCATGTGGACGAGAATTTCAAGTCCGGTTGCGGTTGTCATAGTCCACGCGTGTTTGGTCGGCATGATGCTGACGATGGTACCGTCAACAGGTGCGACAACCGTGCCATGACTTGGGATAATGGCAAAACCATCCCCCACCATTTTTTGAGAAAAGACATCATCGGGCACTCCGGACAAGGCTTGAAGTTGACCAGCAGCGGGGGCCACCAATTGAGTCGCATCTGGGCTAGTTGCTCTAGTGGAAGGGGTTTCAGGAACAGCTGCTGTATTAACTGCGAGCGGTTCAATGATGGTGCCGTCAGCGCTGGTCGGCACCATCGCGCTTTCTGGCACACCGAAGAAGTAAGTCGCCAGAAAACCGCCTGCATAGGAAGCCAGTAGGCCGAAAACATAACCCAGCCATTGGTGATTGGCGATGAGTGGAATCAGGGCTGCGCCGGAAGGACCAATGGTGATGGCACCGATATGGCCGATCATGCCGATAACGGCGCCGCCGATGCCACCGCCAATACAGGCAGTTACAAATGGCCGGCCCAGCGGCAGACTGACACCATAGATCAACGGTTCACCAACCCCTAAGATACCGACTGGTAGAGCGCCTTTTATCAAGCGGACGAGCTGTTGATTTTGTCGACACTTGATCCATAGTGCAAGGGCGGCACCCACTTGACCGCCGCCAGCCATGGCCAAGATTGGCAGCAGGCCGGTGTAGCCAATGCTCTTGATCATTTCAAGATGAATAGGCGTCAGAATCTGGTGTAATCCCAACATGACCATCGGCAAGAAGGCGAGGCCTAAGATAGCGCCTGAGAAGGCACCGCCAACTTGTAACGTCCAGTTAATCGTGCCGACCAATGAACTTGAGACCCAACCGGCGAGTGGCATGATGAAGAAAATGGTCAGCAGCCCGATGGATAAGAGACTGAGCATCGGCGTGAAAATGATATCGATGGCGTCCGGAATAAGTCGATGCAGGCGTTTTTCAACCACAGCCAACAACCAGACGGCGAAAATGACGCCGATGATGCCACCTTGACCAGGAGATAACGGTTGATGGGTGAAGACGTTGTTGATCGTGATCGGGGCCACAACGCCAGGCAGATAGACTAAGCCGCCGATGATGCCGCCAAGGCCAGCGGTTGCGCCAAACTCGGTTGCGGCGTTTATCCCAACATAGATATTAAGAAAGGTGAAGAGCCCGCCGTTGATGACTTTTAAGACAGTAATAAATGACGCCCAGCTGGTTGGTAAATCGCCAGCGGTTAACAAATTGGCTAAAATACCAGCAACGCCGGAGATTAAGCCGGCACCGACGAAGGCAGGAATTAACGGAATGAAAATAGCGGAAATATGTTTTAAAGCAGCCCGCCACCAAGTTTGCTTTAACTTGGCTTTATGCGCTGCCCGAACCTCTGCGGCTTTAGCTTCAACTGCCGATTGATTCGATTCAACAGGCGGTTGCGTGTTGGCTGGGAAAGGGTCACCTAATGCAACCCCTACTCGATCAACCATGGCCTGTGCGACTTTGTTGACAGTCCCTGGACCAACAATGACTTGGAGCGTTTCTTCTTGGACAACACCCAGCACGCCAGGCACTTTTTTAAGTGCGGCTTGATCAACTTTGGCCTCGTCTTTGATCGTCAGCCGGACTCGTGTCATACAGTGGATCAATTTGGCCACGTTTTGCGGCCCGCCGATGTGGGCGTAGATACCATCGCCCATCGTTTGATACTTATCTTGTGCCATCTGTTTTCTCCTCCGAACTTGCTGTGACAGTTTGGCTAATGAAGCCGTTCGTTTGTGTCAGTAGTTTTTGAGCGTCCGTGCTGGATCGCTGTGTCAGAATCATGACGATCGCTAATTTAACGTGCTGATCGGCTGCTTCAAACGCCTTTGCTGCAGTGGCGGCATCGCAACCAGTGGCTTGTTGAATGATGCGCTGGCTGCGAACCACGAGTTTTTCATTCGTCGGCAGCACATCGACCATGAGATTTTGGAAAACTTTGCCAAGGCCGATCATGGCGCCAGTTGACAGCATATTCAAAACCAATTTTTGGGCAGTGCCAGCCTTGAGCCGAGTTGAGCCGGTCAAAACTTCTGGTCCAACAGATACTTCAATGGCGATCTGGGCGTGCTGGCTGATTTCGGCGTGGGTGTTGCAAGCGAGGCTGATGGTTGCAGCACCGACAGCTTGCGCATAATCAAGACCGCCGATGACATAAGGTGTACGGCCGCTGGCAGCAATTCCGACAACGGTATCGTCTGCGGATAGGTGCCGTTGCAGCAGATCCGTTTTCCCGAGCTCTTTAGAATCCTCTGCGCCTTCAACCGCGACAGTCATGGCTTTCATGCCGCCTGCAATTAGGCCCTGCACCATTTCTGGATCAGTGCCAAAGGTCGGCACGCATTCTGCTGCATCTAAAACGCCCAGTCGGCCACTGGTGCCTGCCCCGATATAAAACAAGCGGCCATCTTTCTTGAGTGAATGACTGATCGTCTGAATGGCCGTTTCGATAGCTGGTAGTGCTTGTTGTACTGACTGGGCAACGGTTTGATCTTCGGCATTCATGACGGTGGCAAAGTCATGGACCGTCATCGTGTCTAATGCCATTGTTTTCTGATTTCGAGTTTCCGTCGTCATTTGATCTAAATTAATTGCCATGTTTTTAGCCTCTTTCTTTGGAAAATCAATCTGACAAGTTGGCTGATAAACGTTACGTCAAGTTAAAGGGCAGGCGTCGTCGGAAAATTGATGGAAGCCCTTTATTGATAAAAACGTACCTGATATCCACTTTTATTTCAACTATTTTCTTTTAAATGTGAAATAAAATTTCAAAAAAGGCTAAAAAAAAAGACACGTCAGCTGCAGACGCGTCTGAAATGTGAAAGCTTCGAAGACTCATTTAAAGCCGTTGCGTAAAAATTCACGATAGGCAGTCACCGCAGCCTTTGATTGATCCGTGGCTATTTTTGCTGCATCGTAGTATCGGCTGACATAGGCATAGTATAGAATATCGATGAGCATAAACTGAGTGTGGAGTGATTGGGTAGCAGCGAAGCGGTTGCGGGCCTCCATCGGTTGGGATGTTTGAATGCTCACATCAGCATACTTGGTGAGCGAATTTTTCCCGAGTTTGGTGGTGACAATCACCTGCAAGCCAGCCTTTTTGGCCAATTTGGCAGCTAGCACGACTTCTGGCGATTCACCTGAATTCGAAATGAACCAGCAAAGTGTCTGGTTGGCATCTGCAGTTGCTGCAAGTGGCAAGAACAAATTGAGGTCATCACTGACATGACAAGGATAGCCAAGCCGCCCCCATTTTTGGGCAATGTTTTGCGCTGCTAAGTAGGAAGCGCCCACGCCGAACACAAGCAGACGATCACTTTGATGAATCAAGTTGATAATTGTGTCGACATTGGCTTCGTTAAGCTGGTCGACGGTTTCGCGCAAGGATTGGTTGGCATCCGTGAGCAGTTTGTGCTTGATCATTGTCAGCGTTTCGTTTTTTTGAATTTCTTGATCATCCGGTTGATGGGTATCCCCTTCCAGATCAGCCGCTAACTGCATTTTCAGCTCGTTATAACCAGTGAATTGTAGTCGGCGCGCGGCGCGACTGACGGAGGCCGGACTGGTACCAGCTGCTTTAGCTAGATCATGAACACTCATCGTTAAGACTGCTTGACTGTGTGCTATCACATAATCAACGATTTTCTTCTCGGTTTCAGATAGCTCGCTGCGGGTACTTTGATAATTGCCTTTAACACTCATTTGAAGCGCCTCCTTGAGGAAATTGGATGCCAATTAGTCGACAGAGAAAACCAATGGGCTGGTGGTTGTCAGCGATAGACTGGGCTGGCATATTTTCACAATCTATTTCTCTAACGCCAGTAATTGATAAGGGGACAGAAACCGGGTTTTCATTAAAATGTCAACAATTTCAGCCTCAGAGCGCGGCTGCGGCTCATTAAGCCATAGTTGAATGATGTCAATGATGCCATAAACGATGATCTGGCTGACGTAAGCATCAGGAATATCGTGGATAAAATGGGCTTCGCCTTTTAATTCGGCGAGATGGCCGAGAATTTTATCACGTAACAGTTTGGCGACGCGGCCAAGTAAACTCGGGTCACCAACTGGACTTAGTAAGAATTGACAAATATCGCGCCGCTGGTTAATTAAATGCACCATATTGACCATCAGCGGCGACTGCTTACCAGAGACGATAGCATTGGGATCCATCGCGGTATCCATGCCAATGTCTAGGCCGCGTTCCAGATCGCCTAATAGCGAAGCTTCAACTTTGGCAACAAGATCGTCTTTATCCAGATAATGCAAATAAAAAGTACCGCGGCTGATGCCGCTTGCCCTAGTGAGGTCAGCCACTGAAACCTTCGCTAGGGTCTTTTTTCGGCCCACTGTGATTAAGGACGCGGTTAGTGCTTGCTTCGTCTGCGCAGTCTGTTCTGCTTTTTTCATGAGCTTGCTCCTTTACTGAACACTTTTCAAAAAATTGCACATAGTTATTCCCAAAAGTATGTTTTATGATGTTCCTCGTAAAGATGCTTAACACGATGTTCATGATAAATCATTTTGGAGGTTATGACAATGGACAATTTCATCACGGTTAAAAATGAAACGCGTCAGTATGGTAGCGGTGAGCAAACTGTTTATGCCAATCACGAAGTTTCTTTTACCATCAAACCTGGCGAAATCACGGTTATTTTAGGCGCTTCCGGTGCTGGAAAATCAACCTTGCTCAATATTCTCGGCGGTATGGATCGCCCAACCAGCGGTCAGGTCGTGATTAATGGGCACAACATTGCGCAGTATGACGATCACCAGTTGACAACTTATCGCCGTGATCAGATTGGTTTTGTTTTCCAGTTTTATAACCTAGTACCGAATTTAACGGCTTTGGAGAATGTAGAGCTAGCGAGCGAAATTGCCCCGGATGCGCTAGATCCGAAACAGACGATGGTGGATGTTGGATTAGGTAAGCGGATCAATAACTTCCCGGCGCAGCTATCCGGCGGCGAACAACAGCGAGTGGCCATTGCCCGGGCGATTGCGAAGAATCCATCATTGCTGCTAGCGGATGAACCAACGGGCGCGCTGGATTATAAGACTGGAAAAAGTATTTTGAAATTGTTTGAGGACTTCTCCCATCAAACGAATAAAAATGTGATGATCGTGACTCACAATTCGCTCATCAAGCCGATGGCGGATCACGTGATCGAGATTCACGATGGTAAGGTTCAGGCTGATTACCAAAATGAGCAGCCAACCCCAGTTGAACAACTGAAATGGTAGGTGAGGCGCGGTGAGCAAGAAAACACTTTGGAAAGACATCCGCAAGTCGTTTACAACTTCATGGGGGCGTTTCTTCTCAATCCTGTTACTGATGATGTTCGGATCTTTTGCATTGGTTGGTTTGTGGATTGCCGGTCCCGATATGCGAGCGACAGGTGAAACGTATTTCAAACAGTATCATCTAGCAGATTTGACAGTTATCGGCGAAGATGGTCTGGATGCACATGATCAAAAGACGATTCAGCGTGCTTCTGGCACAGAGCAAATCGAATTTGGTTATCTCAAAGACGTGACGCTTAAAGGTACCCATTCAAGCTTCCGAATCTTATCAAAACCAACTAAGATTTCGCAGTACCGGTTGGATTCCGGACGTATGCCTAAAGCAACCAATGAGATTGCGATTGATGCCAATTATAAAAGCAAGTACAAACTTGGCGACACGATCAAGTTTGTGCAAAGGGCAGATCAAACCGGCAGTAAGGTTTTGAAAAGAACAAGTTTCAAAGTTGTTGGGTTTGTGTATTCCCCGGAAATTATTTCGTCGATCAATAAAGGCAATAGCACCTCTGGCAGTGGTGATCTTAAGGGTTATGGTGTCGTTACAAGCAATAATTTTGATTCAGATGTTTATATGATGGCACGGTTAACTTATCGCAACACAAAAGGCTTGGATCCGTATTCGAGCCAGTACACTGACCGAATTCAAGCGCATAAGACGGCACTGAATCACTTGTTGCAGAACGCACCACAAGCCCGATTAGCTGCCATTAAGAAACAGTATCAAGCCAAAATTGATGCCGGCCAGAAAAAACTTGATGATGCTAAAGCCCAATTGAATGCAGCTCAGGAGCAGTTAACGACTGGGGCACAACAACTGGCGACGGCTAAACAACAAGTCGCAGCAAAACAGCAAGAACTGGATGCTGGCGTTAAAAATGGCCAAGCCCAAATTGCCAGTGGTGAAACGCAACTGCAGCAGGCATCGACCCAGTTGAGCCAGAGCCGACAGCAATTGATCACGGCAAAGCAACAGTTAGTAGCAGGTCAGCAGCAATTAGATGACAAGCATCAAGCACTAGTGGCGGCTAAACAGCAATTGGATGCGGCCAAGCAGCAACTAGACAATAGTCAACAGCAACTGGCTACCGCTAAACAACAACTGACGACCGGCCAGCAACGACTAAACGCGAAACAACAAGATCTAACGACTGCCAAGCAGCAATTAAACGCTGCCAAACAGCAGCTTGATGCCAGTCAACAACAGCTCACGATTGCTAAACAAAAGATTGATGCCGCTTTGGCACAAAACCCAGCAATTGCTGAGAATCCAGCTTTTCAACAACAGCAAGCCAGTTATCAAGCGGGGGTTGCGCAGTATAACGGCGGGTTAAAAACTTATAACCAGAACTTAGCTGTATACAACCAAAACATGGCAAATTGGACAGCTGCCAGCCAAGAACTGGCAAAGAAAATCAGCACCTATCAATCAGGTACTGCCCAGTACAGCAGTGGTTTAGCGACTTACAATCAAAATTTGGAAACCTATAACCAAAATGTTGCGGCTTGGACAGCTGCTAATCAGCAACTTCAGCAAAAGTCCAGCGAGTTCAATGCTGGGGAGGCTCAACTGCAGCAAGGTCAAGAGCAGTATGCTTCTAAGCAGGCGGCGCTAGCACAGGCCAAGCAACAGTTGGCAGCGACTCAGCAATCTGGTCAACAACAACTTGATGCAGCCAATCAAGAGATTGTAACTAATGAAGCAACCTTGAAAACCAAGCAAGCCGCATATGATAAACAGTCACCATCGGCCCAGAAGAAAATTCAAGCTGGCACAGTTACACTTGAGGATGCCAAGGAAGCCTTGAGCAAGCTGGAGGCGCCTACCTATACTGTTGATACACGCAGAGAAACACCAACCGGCCAGGGCTACACGGTTTACGACAGTACCTCTAATATTGTCGATTCGTTGGCCAATATTTTCCCGTTCTTTATGTATTTTGTGGCAGCATTAGTCACCTTCACCACCATGACCCGGTTTGTGGACGAGGAACGTATCAACTCTGGCACTTTAGTTGCATTAGGTTATACGCGTCGTGATGTCATCAATAAATTTACAATGTACGGTTTTCTTGCAAGTTTAATCGGTTCACTTTTAGGCATTACCGCAGGACACATTATCTTGCCAATGATTGTCTATCAGGCTTATCACAATGGTATCAATGTGCCGCCGATTGAGTTGCATTTCTATCCGGGTATTAGTGCTGTCGCGTTGCTATTGGCGATGGTCAGCGCGGTATTGCCAGCTTGGTGGGTCGCTTCTCGAGAGCTAAATGCTCGGCCTGCTGAACTCATGTTGCCAAAGCCACCAGCTAACGGATCGAAGATTTTCTTGGAAAGAATCCCATTCATTTGGCGGCGCCTGAGCTTTACCCACAAGGTAACGGCTCGCAATATTTTCCGGTACAAAAAGCGGATGTTTATGACGATCTTTGGTGTGGCGGGGTCGGTGACACTTTTGTTTGCTGGTTTAGCCGTGCAGCATAGTATTAGCGGCGTCAATGATCGCCAGTTCAACGACATCATTAAATATGACATGATTGTCGCTCAAAAAAGTAATATCACCGATAAACAGCAGCAACAACTTGATCAACTGTTTCAAGAAAAAGCAGTTGAGCGCACCAAGTCAGTCTATTATGAAACTGTTACAAAGAATGCCGGTACAGACAATGATCGTCAGGATATTACCATGATCGTGCCTAAAGACCAGACCGGATTCAGCGACTATATTCGGTTAGCAACGCGTCAGGGTCAAACGAAACTGACATTATCAAATGACGGTGCAGTGATTTCTGAGCGGTTGGCTTCGCTTCTGAACGTTAAGATTGGAAGCACCATCACGGTAAAAGATGCGACCGGCACCAAGCATCAAGTCAAAGTGACGGGCATCACTGAAATGTATATGGGACACTTCCTGTTCATGAACAAAACGGCCTATCAAAAAGCGTTTAACACAGACTTTAAGCCAAATGGTCGGTTGGTGACCTTGAAGAACCGTTCCATTAGCAATACCCGGGCTGAAGCGGCTAAGTTTATGCAGGCCGGCGGGGTTGAAGGCATTCAGCAGAACTCAGCGTTACGCAGTCAAATTACAACGATTGTTCATTCACTGAATACGATTATGATTGTGTTGATTGTTTTAGCAGCAGTGCTGGGGGTGGTTATTTTGTATAATTTAACCAATATCAACGTTGCCGAGCGAATGCGGGAACTTTCAACCATTAAGGTGCTGGGTTTTTATAACCAAGAAGTCACCATGTATATCTATCGAGAAACAATTCTTCTGTCCATCTTTGGCATTTTCGTTGGCTGGGGATTGGGCGAACTGCTGCATGAGTACATCATCACAGTTGTACCACCGAATAACGTGATGTTTAACCCAGCGTTGTCCGCACTAACCTTCATCATGCCGACATTGGTCATTACGATCATCACCATTGCACTTGGCTTCTTCGTCAACAGTTCCTTGAAAAAGGTTGATATGTTGGCCGCGCTGAAGTCAGTAGATTAAGGTAGATTGATATAGTTATTTCATACCGGTCTTAAAAAAGCGTGGCGGCCTTGGTTTTTGACAGGGCCGCCATACTTTTGTCAAAGCAACATGGCTTTTGCAGGATTGCTTCAAGTTGAATTGAGAACGAGGAGAATACGCTATGGCAGAAATTATTGATTTTCACACACACTTCTTACCGCGGTTATATGCGCAAGCTTTGAAAAAGCACATTCCTGGCGATCCGGATGGTTGGCCCACGCCAGGCTGGGATGAACATCTCACGCTCGCTTTTATGAAAAAGAATCATATTGGCTACTCAATTCTGTCGCTTTCTTCACCGCACTTCAACTTTGGCGATAAGGAAGAGACGATCGCAATCGCAAGGGATGCCAATGATACTGGCGAGCGCGTCACCCAAGACCATCCTGATCAACTTGGTTACTTTGCCTCATTGCCGCTACCCTATGCCCAAGAAAGTGTGAGCGAAATTGATGTGGCATTGGCGCATTCGGCTTTGGGATTCACAGTTCCGACGAATAGTCGAGGGCTTTACTTTGGCACACCAATTTTTGATCCTGTTTATGCTAAATTGAATCAAGAAAAAGCCATTGTGTTAATGCATCCTAATCGCCCTGCACAAGGACCGATGAATGTTAATATTGATATGCCAATTCCGTTAATGGGTTTCTTCATCGACACGACGATGACGTTCATGAACTTGCTGCGATATCACTTTTTTGACCGTTATCCGGATATTAAACTCATTGTGCCTCATGCCGGTGCGTTTCTGAGCATCTTGGCCGATCGCGACGCGGCATTTGTCAAACAGCAATACAACAGCGATATGTTTGCGGCGTTGCGGCACGTTTATTTTGATGTGGCAGGGACAGTTTTTCCGCGCCAACTACCGATGCTGTTGACCCTAGCAGATGAACAACATCTCGTTTTTGGCAGCGACATTCCCTATACACCGCCATTGCTGGCAAGTCAGATGATCAAGTTGTTTAACGAAAGGGAGTATCATGACAAGATGTCGCGGCGGGTATCGCGACTGCAACGGTTTGACGGTTTCTTCAACCACTTTAAAAAGCTTCGGCCGCTGCCAACTGTGTTGAAGATGTCATCCAACATGCTGACAGGTGCCGAAATCCTAAGCCCGGAAATGGCTCAGGATATTCTGGTTAATAACGGTAAGCGACTGCTGGAATTAAGCTAAATAAAATCAATACGACGATTTTGTAGAAAGACCATGCCGAATGCGACATGGTCTTTCGTGTAGAGGCGATAAAAAGCGCATTTATAATATTTTCGTTCGTGTTTTTGTGGAAAATGTTTTTCGTGTCATTTTAAAGTTCGGATTTTGCTTGTTTTCATACCGCTATCCTGTTAGACTACCAGATGGCGGGTAAAAATGCCCGCACTAAGCCGTGAGGAGCGATCAGTTAATGGGAACTGTAGTTATTGTCGGTACACAATGGGGCGACGAAGGTAAAGGGAAGATTACGGATTTCCTGAGCCAAGGCGCCAAGGTGGTCAGCCGTTATCAAGGCGGTGACAATGCAGGCCATACGATCCATGCAAATGGCGAGGTTTATAAGCTGCGCCTCGTACCATCAGGGGTACTCTACCCGCATCAGTTATCGGTGATCGGTAATGGTGTTGTTGTGAATCCTAAGAGCTTGGTCGGTGAATTGGCCCGGCTCGCAGAACAAGGCGTGACTGGCGAAAATCTGCGGATTTCAGACCGTGCTCACGTGATTTTGCCTTATCATATTAAATTAGATAAATTGCAAGAAGCAGCAAAGGGTGCCGACAAGATTGGGACAACCAATCGCGGCATCGGCCCAGCCTATATGGACAAGGCTGCTCGAGTTGGTATTCGGATGGCTGACTTGCTCGACAAAGAAATTTTCGAAGAACGCCTCAAAGCTAATTTGAAAGCTAAGAATGAAGAATTCGTCAAAGTTTATGATAGTACGCCGATGAATTTTGATGATATTTTTGAAGAATATTATCAATATGGCCAACAATTGAAACAGTATGTTTGCGACACCTCAATTGTGTTGAACGACGCGATTGACAAAGGTGAACACGTTTTGTTTGAAGGCGCGCAAGGGATTATGCTGGATATTGACCAAGGGACCTATCCGTTCGTAACGTCATCGAACCCTGCTGGCGGTGTGACGGTTGGTGCCGGCGTTGGTGCCTCCAAGATTGATCGGGTTGTTGGGGTTGCGAAAGCTTATACCTCCCGCGTTGGCGACGGTCCGTTCCCAACTGAATTGCTCGATAAAACCGGAGATTTCATTCGCAATGCTGGCCACGAATTCGGTACTGTGACCGGCCGACCTCGGCGGATTGGCTGGTTCGATGCTGTCGTTGTTCGTCATTCTCGCCGTGTTGCCGGGATTACGGATCTGTGCCTCAACTCAATTGATGTGCTAACCGGTTTGGACAAAGTCAAAATCTGTGTTGCCTACGAACGCGATGGCGAACGGGTTGAAAACTACCCAGCTTCGCTCAAGTTCCTCAGTGAATGCAAGCCAGTGTATGAAGAACTGCCAGGTTGGCAAGAAGATATTACCAAAGCCAAAACTTTGGATGATCTTCCGGAAAATGCGCGGCGTTACGTTGAACGCATCACAGAATTACTTGGTGTTGACCTGCTGACATTCTCAGTTGGCCCTGACCGTGACCAAACCAATGTCCTTGAGAATGTTTGGGATAAGGTATCGCGCTAGACTCACCGCGATTTGATAATTCAATAGCGATTTTTTAAGAGCTGCTAGGTGAAAATTCACTGGTGGCTCTTTTTTTGACAAATTAGGACATCATTCATTGGATTCTAAAAGAGCCCAGTGCCAAGGCGGAGCAAGTGTCGGCCAGAGGAGGCTCGAAGCGTCGTCTCCGCTCTACCTACCAGTTCCATCTGGCCGGAGATTGTCGCAATCAAGGTATTTTCATGATTGACACCGTTCCTTAAAGTCGGTATATTGAAGATGATATATGAACGTATGCTCATATGAACATTAAATGTAAGGGCGGGATCAAAGATGAAAAAAAACAAGGCCATTATTTTTTATATGCTTGGCGTCATCACCTTCATTGGCGGCTTACTCATCACCCAACCGATAGCTCGCGCGGCGTTGTTGGTTTTTGGCGCGATTGTTGCGGGTTATCAAGTGATTGCAGAAGGTATCATGGCAACGATTCAAGCAACTAGAAAACGGCACCGTTTTTCGCCAAATATTCATCTCCTCATGGCACTGGCTGCACTTGGCGCCATTGCGATTGGCAGTTTTGAAGAGGCCGCGATGCTAATTCTGATTTTTGCTGGCGCGCACTTTTTGGAGGAGTACGTTGAAAACAAGAGTCGCAAAGAAATTACGGCACTGCTGGCTATGGCGCCTCAAGAAGCGCGGCGCTATACCGACACCGGTGCATTAGAAGTTGTACCAGTGACAGCATTAAACATCGGTGATCAATTACAGATTCTGAATGGCGCTCAGGTACCGACGGATGGCGTTATTATTGCCGGCACTGCTAGTCTCAATGAAGCTGCGATCAGCGGTGAAAGCATTCCCCGTGAAAAGCAAACCGGCGATGAGGTTTTTGGTGGGACCATCAACGGCAAGTCAACCTTTGATATGCGGGTTACCAAGTCAAGTGATGAAACAGTTTTTGCTAAGATTGTCCAGATGGTGCAGTCAGCCCAAGACTCCCCAACCAAAACAGCCAGCGTGATTCAACGTTTTGAGCCGATTTACGTGAAGGCGGTATTGGCCGTATTGCCGATTGTTTTACTTGCGGGACCATTTTTACTTCATTGGTCATGGGCAACCAGCATCTATCGCACGATCGTCTTCTTAGTGGCTGTGTCGCCATGTGCCTTGGCCGCCAGCGCGGTGCCGGCCACATTGTCAGGCATTTCAAGTCTGGCGCGGCAGGGGGTTCTTTTTAAAGGTGGCAGCTATTTAGCTAATCTGACCCAGTTAAAAGCCATTGCGTTTGATAAAACCGGGACGTTGACGGAAGGCGTGCCAGTGGTGACGGACAGCGAATTTGTGTCGGATGTGGATGAAGCCGTCTTGACTCAGATTATTACAGCAATGGAAATGCAAAGTAATCATCCGTTGGCGAATGCGATTGTGAGCCATTATTCCAAAAGTGATGTACCAATCACGGATGTGCATAACGAAATTGGCAAAGGCTTGACCGCTGAGTATCAGGGACACACTTACACCATTGGTAAGCCACAGCGATTCAAGCAAGTTGATCCGGCATTCCGCAAGCGAGCTGCAACACTCAGTAAGCAAGGCAAAACCGTTGTTTTCGTTGCGGTCGATCAAAAGGTTGTTGGCCTGATCGCCTTGATGGATCAAGCAAAAAGCAGCGCTAAATCGGCCATTAATTACCTTAAACGGCACGACATTCAACCGGTGATGATCACGGGGGATGCGCAACAAACCGGTGAAGCCGTGGCCGCCGACTTGGGCATTGATCAAGTGGTCGCTAATGTGATGCCCGAACAAAAGGTTGCCGTGGTCCGTGAGCTGCAGACCACCATGCGGCCCGTTGCCATGGTCGGCGACGGGGTCAATGATGCACCAGCCCTAGCCAATGCAGAGGTTGGCATCGCGATGGGATCAGGAACTGATGTTGCCATTGATGTCGCCGATGTGGTTCTAGTCGAAAATGACCTTTCACGTCTAGCATTGGCCCATCAAGTTTCAACTAAAATGAATCGCATTGTGATCGAGAACCTGTTACTCTCCATGGCTGTTGTTGTCATGCTGGTTGTCCTAAACGTCTTGCAACTCACCAACATTGCTTGGGGCGTCATGTTCCACGAAGGCAGCACGCTGATTGTCATCTTAAATGGCCTACGCTTGTTAATTCCGCAGAGAGCTTAAGGGAAAACTGCCGACATCCGCCCTCAGTGAAAAGTGCCTTTCGATACCAAAGTCTGTTAAAATGGGCCATAAGTATCTTAAGGAGCGCAGTGCTATGACAACTAATGATGTTCGTAATGCGGACATGAATGAGAACGCGGTGCCTAGTGACGCCGAATTGCGGGATGTGCTTGATGTGTTTAAAACCATGAGTGACCCGACCCGCATGCGGATTATTCTTGCTATTGCCAAGGGGCCAATTACAGTCACCGATCTGGCCGCCATGCTCGACCTCGGTCAGTCAGCGGTTTCCCACCAACTGCGCCTGCTCAAACAAGCGCGGTTGGTTGTGGGGGATCGCTCCGGCAAACAGATTTATTATCATTTGGTGGATGACCATGTTTTGGAAATCTACGCGCTGACGAAAGCGCACATTGAAGAAAAGCAGCATGGACAAGAAAATTAGTCATTGCTTATTTTAAAAGCACACAAAAACCACCAGTCCGAATTTGAAGCGGATCGGTGGTTTTTTGGTAAACAAAGCACGCATTATCATGCAATCTTTAACCAACGAAAGACAGCAACTTTAAGGAAATCAAGCACGATTGTGGCTGCCAGTGTCAGTAGCAGAATGGTGACTAAAAGCGGTGAGCTGATGGCCGGCATGAGCCAGCCAGTCAAGGCTAACAGCGCAAAGATGACAATTGTGAAAAGATTGACAGCTAGCAGTGTGCGGCTTGGCCAAGATGTCCAAAAGTGGCTCCGTTCCCGGACGATCAGCAGCCGAAACTGGGAGTTGAAGACCAAACCAATTAAAACCGCGGTTTGCAAGACTGGCAAGCTGAGGTGGAACTGATTTAGCCCTAACCAAACGATCATGAGGTCGACTAAGGCAAACCACAAGCCCAAAACCCCGGAAGCTGCGGTTAACGGGCCGAGTCGCCATTGATTAGGACCGGCAGTTGACTGGACATTATCGGTAGCGATGGACATGGTCGCAAAGTCATTGGCGAACACGAGCAGCGACATCCCCAGCAGCGACACTAGGCTGACTTTTAACCAGAAGAAGCCGAGTGTAAACAAGATAATGATCTCAATGACTTTGGTGATTTTGTTGATGACCCAAGTCAGCATACGCTGGTAAGTTTGGCGACTGGTCGTGATGGCAGCGATGATGTCATGCAAGCCCGGGTGCGTCAAGATGATGCTGGCCGAAGCCTTGGCAACATCACTGGCGCTGCTGACGGCGGTCCCTAACTCTGCCTGTTTCAGCGCAGGGGCATCGTTTACCCCGTCACCGGTCATGCCAACGAGATGGCCATCTTCTTGTAACAACTTAACGATTTGATACTTGTCATCTGGAAAAACATTGGCAAACCCGTCACTTTCATGAATCAATTGAATTTTATCGGCTGCGGTGCCGGTTTTCAAAGCTTTGGCTGGTAGAATTTTGGTGCCGATGCCAACTTGTTCGGCAACATCACGGGCAATCGGTACACTGTCACCGGTGATCATCATCGGCTTGATACCTAAGTTTTTTAGCCGTGCAAGCATGGATGCTGAATCCGCTCGCGGCGGATCGGCGATTGCCAAAACGCCGACTAACGCCATTTGCGAATCGACGACGCTTGCGACAGCTAGGGAACGATAACCTTTTTTGGCGTTGGCGGTTGCTAGTTGTTGAATAGCAGCGCTGGCAGGCGCAGTGTCAGCAGGATGCTGCTTGGCGTATAACGCCAGAATCGTCGGAACAGCACCTTTGATGACCCGCATTTGCCGGTGATCAGTGGTTGTGATGACCGCCTCGGTGCGCTTGGTGGCAAAATCGAACGGCGTGAACTGCTGCCGTTTAGAGAAATCGAGGGGATGCTTGATCTCGGCGGCATAGTTGAGCACCGCCTGATCAATCGCATCAGGATGCTCTTGATCCGCCGCTAACCCTGCAGCATCCAACAGTTGCTCGGCAGTATAGCCGGTGAGCGGTTGGCAAGCAATGATCGACAATTTGTTTTGGGTGATGGTGCCGGTTTTATCAAAACAGAAAATATCGATTGAAGCAGCGTCTTCCAAGCTCGTCAAGCGACTGACGATGATGCCTTTTTTGGAAAGTGCCATTGCCCCGACAGCCTGAACAATGGTTAGGACAGCAGGCAAGGCGACTGGCACGGAGCCAATCAGGAAAATGAGCACGAAGGACAGAATAAAAACCGGACTTTCATGCAGGTAAAGGCCGTAAATGGCGACAATGACCGATGCGGCAATGCCAAGATAGAGCATATAACGGACAATGGCAAGCATCAGTTCTTCTTGTTTTGACTTTGGCTTGGCGGTTTTCACCAACGTCACCGTTTGACCGAAGTAAGTCGTTGTGCCGGTGTTTAAGACGACGGCCTGAACTTCGCCGCTTTTGACAATGCTGCCAGAGTAAAGCAGGTCGCCAGCACTGGCAGTAGCCGGCAGCGATTCGCCGGTCAGGGCGGACTGATCGACGGTGACATTGCCAGCGATAATCGCAAGATCAGCTGGGACAATGGCGCCAATTTTCAGTTGCACGATATCGCCAGGCACAACTTGGCTAGCGGCGAGTGCTTGCCAAGCCTGATCGCGGCGAACAGTGGCCATAATCTCCAGCTTCTTTTTTAAAAGGGCAACCGCTTTTTGCGAATTGTTCGACTGGACAAAGCCAATCACCGCATTAATCGTCAGCAATACGAAGATGATGATGCTTTCAGTGTCATGGCCTAAAATCAAGGTCAGTACAATCGCCAATTCCAACAACCACGGCATTGGACCCCAATAGCGCTTTAAGAAATCAAGCAAGTTATTGCGCTTTTGCTCAGGAATCGCATTCGGACCATACTGAGCTAGTCGCTTTTTAGCTTCATTACTCGTGAGACCATCCGTTGTCGTGTTGAGTTGCTTTAACACTGCTGCCTGACTTTTATCTTGATAACTGCGAGTATCTGCAAGCATTCAATCATCCCATCCTGAATCAAAACATTAACGACAAAATTCTTAGCTGGTGCGAAACAGTTCATGGACCTCGTCGGCATGACTGACCAACTTATCAGCTGCTTCATCACACGCTTGTGATTCAAGTGTAACGCGTGGTGAGCAATATAAAAAATACATATTCGAGGTACTATCCATACAATTTGTGTATAGTGGAGCTGAAGGATTGCGAAGCTGACGATTAAAAATGAAGGGATCAATCGCGATGAATCTCAAGCAAATTACCTATTTTTTAGCGGTAGCAGAAGCTGGCCAGATGACTGCGGCGGCGAAACAATTGCACATGGCGCAGCCGCCGTTAAGTTATCAATTGAAAGCACTTGAAGATGAACTGGGTGTCCGCCTGTTTGAACGGGGGTCGCGCGGTGTCCGACTCACTGGTAGCGGCCAACAGTTTATGACATACGCACAACAAATCGTTGAGACGGTTGCGGCAGCTGAGAACGCAGCGCGGCGTAGCGGTGAAGGTGAGATTGGCACACTGGCGCTGGGACTGACTTCTTCGGCCGGTGATGTCCTGCCGAGGCAAAAATTGCAGGCCTTTAATCGCCGCTATCCGCAGGTCGAGTTTGCGCTTTATGAGGACAACACTTATGGCATCCTCGACAAGTTACGCCGCAACATTCTGGATTTGGCCATCGTCCGAACGCCATTTAATGATGACGGTCTAGCTTCATGTCGCCTAAGCAGTGACCACATGATCGCCGTTGCTGCCGCGTCGCAGCCCTTGCCAGCCACGCTAACCATTCCCGATCTCAAGCAGCAGCCGCTGATTGTGTATCGCCGATTTAGTTCACTATTCAAAACCACTTTCGCCGAGTATGGCATCACACCGACAATTGCGGTGTTGTGTGATGACGCGCGCACGGCGTTGCATTGGGCCCAGATGGGGATGGGGGTGGCGTTAGTCCCAGCGACCATGGCCGCTTTGGCGAGTCAGCAAAGTCACCTTGCCGTGATTGATTATGAGCCATGGGTGACGCACATGACGCTCGTTTGGCAGCCTGAGTCATTGCACAATCCATTGGTGGCAAGATTTGTGGGGCAACTTTCGGGTGGGAGAACTTGCTGACTATTTTTTATCTATAGTCTGGGTAAGATGGTTAGACGATCCTTATCTAAAGATCGAAACAAAGAAAGTCGTTAGTGAAAATTCATTTTTTTATATATTGATGCAGAAACACTAGAAACGTTCAGAAATAAATAACTGATAAATGGGTTAACACAATTTTAGAAATATGCCTGTGTATCTCTTTGAAATCAGATGGCCATTGCCAAGTGCAAATTGTTGACACCGATAACTATATGGGTATAAATTACATGTGTGAAGGTGGACTGAAAACGTCTTCACACTTAGATGCTTTAGAATAGCCGGCCGGTATCATTCTAATAAACCATTTGTTTTTGTCTATCTTAGACAGGAGAGAACAAAAATGAAAAACACATTAATTGGGTTTATTCTTATTGGAGCTTCAGCTTGGAGCTTCAGCCTTGGCCATTGCATCATCTAGTGTTATTGTTTCAGCGAATCAGAACGACCCAAACACTGATACATCCGATTGGACGGCCAGTCAAATTACCGATTGGCTCAATTCTGGGCAGGATAAACAGGCGGACGCGCCTACAACTCCTGACACTAGTGGAATTGTATCTTTAGATCCCTACGTGCAGGTCATCGACAATCAGTTTGTATTGAGCATTCCAAGCGGTGTTCATCCGAATCCAGATCAAGTTCAAGCTGCAAAGAATGCCATCGCCATCACAAATAAGGCTATTAGTGAAAATGATGGAACTATCAATGTCACTACAAAAGAGGTTGACATTCCTCAAATTGAAACTAGAGCGGCTGAATACTGGGAGAGACGCCAATATTGGTGGGGAAATCGGTTGATTTTCCGGTCAAACGCACAAGTCAATACGTTTGTGCATCTCCTAAGAAATGGTGGGAATGGAGTAGGGATGTTTAATCTGCCATATATTGATCCATTCTCAGTGATTGCTAATCATTGGCGCGATATAGCGAACGCTGTGGAGAGCTATAACAACAGTCATCAAAGTGACAAGATCTATATTGATCTGCATAACAGTTGGGCTGACAACTGGGTGATTGGGGTTTGGCATGACTAGTCTGTAAGGAGGTTGACCTAGAATGACTATCTGGGACATTGTTCAAATTGTGTTCACAGCGATCGTTATTATCTGGATTATTGCGACTTCCAAGGGCAAGACTGATAAGAGAACCAAAGAGTTAATTTGGATTATTATTGTTCTAGTGATTATTGGAAATGTTGCAGGTTATCTCATCGCAACTGAACGAAGCCAATGGGCAATGGCGTATAATTACTCCTTCACATTTATCCAATTAGTCATTTTATGGTCATTTGCTCGTAACTTTTAAATTTGAAGTACTTCAGTAGCTCAAGAAGCACGGCCACTAGCCATGTTTCTTGGGCTTTTTTATATATATTCGAAATTCGAAAATTAATCAAAGTAAACAAGGATGATAGATTACAAGTTTACTGATGGTTGATTCAACGATGGCTAAGTTAACAACCGCTCGATATACTTACCCATATTGAGCCGCTACAATGATAAGTGAAAAGAGGGAACAGGATGGAAATTAATGTCGGTGCTGTGATCAGTGCTAATCGCAAGCAAAAAGGCATCACCCAGCAGGCTTTGGCAGATTTTGTCGGTGTTTCCAAAGCCTCGGTTTCAAAATGGGAGACAGGGCAAAGCTATCCGGATATTACGTTGTTGCCGATTCTGGCTGCTTATTTTGACGTTAGCATCGACAAGTTGATGGCTTATGATGCGCAACTGAGCAGCACGGAAATTCGGCGCATCTATACGTCAATGAAGCAAGCCTTTGAAACCCAACCGGGGGAGGCGGTGCTGAAATCGATTCGTAACTTAATTCGACGGTATTACGCCTGCTATCCATTTTTGCTGCAAATGGGACTGCTGATTTTGAATCATTACGATCTTTTACCGGGAACGTCACCGACCGCGAAAATAACTGAATATGTGAATGAGGCCCGCCTGTTGTTTGTCCGTGTGCGGCAAAATAGCCAAGAGGCGCAGTTAACGGCCAAGGCGGTCGAACTGGAAGGCTATAGTCTGCTGTTGCTCCAACGACCCGATGATGTGTTAGCGTTGCTGGGCGAATATGTGCCAGAACAACTGCCTGCAGACAGTTTAATCGCCGGTGCTTTTCAGCAAAAAGGCGACTTGCGGCGTGCCATTGCAACCAGTCAAAGCGGCTTGATGCAGGACTTGAGCATCATCATGAGTCAACTGACTAATTACATGACCTTGCTAAAGGATGATCCTAACCGATTGGCTGCGACGTATCAACGTGGGCAAGCGATTGCCAAGGCTTTTGATCTAGCAACACTCAATCCGGCAGTCTGGCTCAATTTCCAACTAGCTGCCTTGAATGGCTTTGCGCAACAGGATAAAACGGATGAAGCCGTGGCCCTTTTGCAGGAGTTCACGCATGTTTTGACGGCAACCAAAATGCCATTGACGCTGCATGGCGATGCTTACTTTGATGCCATTGAGCCATGGCTAGAACAACTGGACCTAGGTAGCCAATCACCGCGGGTTAGTGGTCAAGCCAAACAGGTTCTGGCTGATTTCGTCTTGCAAAACCCGGCATTGGCTAAGATCAGAACACTGCCAGCAGTGCAACCGTTGTTGGCTGAGTTAAAGCAAGTGAGCGGACATCGCTAGAACTCGTATGTACGGGCATTCAGAGCCTAAATAATTTAAATCAAAGCAAACCTTGGAGGAAAGAAAATGAATACCAATTGGCAACTCTTTGCAGACTACTGGCCATTTTTAGTGCCACTGATCATTTTAGAATTTGGCTTGATGATCACCGCGGTGATTCATATCCTGCGCCATCAGCATTATCGGTTCGGCAATCGTCTATTGTGGCTGTTGCTCGTGATTTTCATTCAGATCATTGGTCCGATTGTGTACTTTGTCTTTGGACGGGAGGATGAAAATTGAACATCCTAACTTTGCAACATGTCAGCAAGCATTTTGGTAGCAAGCAAGTGCTGCAAGATCTGAATCTGACTGTGCCGGCTGGGTCGATTTATGGCTTTGTTGGCGAAAATGGTGCCGGGAAAACCACGACTATGAAATTGATTCTAGGCTTGGACCAAGCCAGCGCCGGAGCCATTGAAGTCGCTGGTCAGCCTGTGCATTTTGGTGAAACGGAGACGAATCGGCAGACAGGGTATCTGCCTGATGTGCCGGCTTTTTATGGGTACATGACGGCACCAGAATACTTGAAATTATGCGGTCAGCTGACAGGTTTGCGCGGCGCTGAATTGCAGTCGCGGGTGGCTGCCATGTTGATCCAAGTCGGCTTGGCAGATGCCAAGCACCGTATCAGTGGCTTTTCGCGGGGGATGCGCCAGCGCTTGGGGATTGCGCAGGCCTTACTCAACACCCCGAAACTCTTGATTTGTGATGAACCGACCAGCGCGCTTGATCCACAGGGTCGCACGGATTTTTTACAGTTATTGGCTAGTCTGCGTGGTCAGACTACGATTCTGTTTTCAACGCATATTCTGAGTGATGTGGAGCGGATTTGCGACCATGTCGGGATTCTACATCATGGCCGTCTACAAGTGAGTGCGCCATTGGACGATCTGAAGCAACAGTATGCTAAAAACCAGATTGCCTTGTCGTTTGCGACGACTGCCCAAGCGCAACAAGCCGCGCATTTGTTGGCAACCTTGCAGCAGCAGGGCCAGCTGACGCACCTTGAGCAACAAAAAAACAGTCTTCAAGCAGCATACACCGGTACCTATGCTGCCGCGGCTGATCGCGTCCTCACCATGTTGCTTGAAGCCAAACTCATTCCGATCACGCTTGCCCGGCAAGAAGCCAACTTGGAACAGATTTTCATGGAGGTGACGCGATGAACGCAGCGATTATTTTCACCAAAAAAGAACTGCTTGAAAGCTGGCGGACGCACCGCTTGTTGATTTTGACGGTTGTTTTCCTCATTTTCGGCATTTTGAGTCCGCTGATCGCCAAACTCATGCCGGAACTGTTAAAAGGCGGTCTTGGCGGCATTAAGGTGGCGGTCCCTAAACCGACTTCGCTGGATGCATGGACCCAATATTACAAGAACATCACCCAGATGGGCATATACGTGTTCGCCCTCATGCTTGGCGGTTGTGTGAGTCAGGAGATTCAACAAGGCACACTCGTTAACTTGGTCACCAAAGGCTTGCCGCGCTGGACGGTCATTGTTGGCAAAGCGATTGTCGGGATGTTGCTCTGGATCTGGATCACCGGCCTCGCCTTTTTGGTGATATGGGCATACACCGCGTACTACTTTCCTGATACGCGCAGCCCGCATGTGGTACTCGCGTTCTTACCATTATTAGTCTTTGGCTTATTCTTCCTCAGTCTGATCGTGTTTGGCTCCACACTAGCAACGAATAATTATGGCGGTTTGCTGCTGACGATTGTGGTGATGGCACTGTTGTATTTGGCACAAATGGTCAAAAGTTGGCAACATGCTAATCCGGTTGCCCTCATTGGCGACAATATGAAAATCCTTGTCAACAGTGATGCGCTAACGAAATTGATGCCGGCCATGGTCATTGCTGTCGTTGCCGCTGTCGTTTTGTTTTTCGCGGCGATTAAGCTGCTGGATCGAAAGAAGATTTAAAAAATTGGCCGAATTTTTGTTGATTTGAACTCAAACTTCAACAAAAATATCGGCTATTTTTTTGGCTATCATCGAGCAATTTAGAGAAAAGCAGAAGTCGTGTTCACATGCGCAAACGTTATAACACTCGGGCTTACCGTCGTTATCGTCGAGATGAATCGTGAACAACCAAATAATGCAAAACATACTATATAGTGTATGTAGACGATAATTACCCACAAAATTTAGTGGATAACCCGTTACTTTTCCTGCTGAGTCTTGTATACTAGATACATTGTTACAAGCACTTCAAGTTAACGTAATGGGGGATTAGCCATGATCGAATTTTATACACAAATCAAGAAACGAGACGGGCGCATTGTTGATTTTGATGCATCCAAGATCAGCACTGCAATCACGAAGGCGGCAGAAAGTGTGGCAAAACTGGCACCGAGTGACGTGCTGACGATCGATCACTTGACGGATACGGTCACGGCTAAGATTCGCGATCGCTACCACGATGACGTGGAAATCGCAGAGATCCAAACAGTGGTTGAGCAGACCTTGATCGCTGCGGAAAAATATAACTGGGCTGAAGCGTATACTGAGTATCGCTTGAAGCGTGATTTAGCTCGCAAACAGAAGCAAGATGTTAATTATAACGTCTCGCGCTTAGTGAATCGCGACGAAAGCGTTGTTAACGAAAATGCCAATAAGGACAGCCGGGTCTTTTCAACCCAGCGGGATCTAACTGCAGGGGCAGTGGCCAAGGCAATCGGCCTGAAAATGCTGCCGCCTGCTGTTGCCAACGCGCATTTACGTGGCGATATTCATTGGCATGATCTTGACTACACCCCGTTTATGGCCGAAACCAACTGTTGTCTGATTGATTTTGACTACATGTTGAACCATGGCTTCAGCATTGGCAATGCCGAAGTTGAACCGGCCCATTCGATTCAAGTTGCTGTGACGCAAATGACCCAGATCATCGCTAATGTGGCCTCCAGTCAATACGGCGGCTGCTCCAGCGATCGAACAGATCAGGTCTTGGCGCCATTCGCCGAGAAAAACTATCAAAAACATTTGCGTGAATTCGGTAGCGTGATTGATGATCCGGCTAAGCTGGAAGCACTGGCTGTGAAGCAGACTAAGAAGGATATTTATGATGCCTTGCAAACTTTGGAATATCAGGTGAACACCCTTTATTCCACCCAAGGCCAGACGCCATTTGTCACAGTCGGCTTCGGTTTGGGGACCAGTTGGATTGAACGCGAGATCCAAAAAGACATCCTGAAAATCCGAATTCTAGGTCTGGGTAAAGAACGGCGGACAGCCATCTTCCCGAAATTGGTCTTTACTTTGAAACGCGGTTTGAACCTGAAACCAGAAGATCCAAACTATGATATCAAACAATTGGCGATCGAATGTGCCACCAAACGGATGTATCCTGATGTCGTTTCCTATGACACCATCAAACGATTGACCGGTTCCTTCAAAGCACCAATGGGCTGCCGTAGCTTCCTGCAGGGTTGGACTGATCCCAAGACCGGCAAAGAAGTGAACGCTGGGCGGATGAATCTTGGTGTTATCACCGTCAACTTGCCGCGGATTGCAATGGAAGCCAATGGCGACAAGGCGAAATTCTGGAAGATTTTTGAAGAACGGATGCGCATTTGTAAGGAAGGCCTGCTCTATAAGGTTGAACGCACCAAACAAGCAACGCCAGAAAGCGCACCGATCCTCTACAAGTATGGGGCCTTTGGTCACAAGCTGGCTGACACCGACAGCATTGACGATCTTTTCAAAAATGGGCGGGCAACTGTTTCACTAGGTTATATTGGTTTATATGAAGTCGGTACTGTTTTCTACGGCTCTGCATGGGAAAAGAATCCCGATGCCAAGGCATTCTCAGTTTCAATCGTGAAGGCTCTGGACGATCACTGCAAGGCTTGGGAAAAACAATATGGCTACCACTTCTCGGTTTATGGCACGCCAAGCGAATCGCTAACCGACACCTTCTGCCGAGCAGATACGAAGAAATTCGGTATCGTGAAGGACATTACGGACAAGGAATACTATACCAACAGTTTCCACTACGATGTGCGCAAATCACCAACTCCATTTGAGAAACTTGATTTTGAAAAGGATTATCCGCAATACAGTGCCGGTGGCTTCATCCATTATTGTGAATACCCGAACCTGAAGCAGAACCCAAAGGCACTGGAAGCCGTTTGGGACTATGCGTATGACAAGATCGGCTATCTCGGCACCAACACGCCAATCGATCAATGCTTCAAGTGTGGGTTCAAAGGTGAGTTCACCGCAACGGCCAAAGGCTATCAATGCCCAGAATGCGGTAACCATGATCCAGCCACTTGCGATGTCGTCAAGCGCCTCTGTGGCTACCTCGGCAACCCGAACAAGCGGCCAATGGTTCACGGTCGCCAGGAAGAAATTATTCACCGGAAGAAACATATCACGTTTAGCTTGAATCAAGTGGCTAATCGGCGAGATAAGTAAGCTAAGACTGACCGCTGGGAGAAATCCTCCGGCGGTCTTTTACTGTCAAGTTGTTGTGGTATGGTTAATGATATTAAAAAATTAGAAACTAGGCGATGTCGTATGACGATGATAGGCCACTTAATTAGATTGTCGACATTAATTTGCTTATTTTGTGGCAGTCGAATAGCGGCTAAGAAAACAGTCACATCAAAAATGTTTATGAAATTAATCTTTTTTTCGTTAACGGGAGTCGTTACTTTTGCACTTAGCTTGTGGTTGGAGCAGTTACTGACGGCTAAGGTGGCATTAATGGGTGGTATTGGACTCATGCTGTTAATGACTTTTGAGCTGGCGCATGTGAAAAATAAAAAGCTTGTGCAGCGTTAAGTGACATGAATAGTTTTTTTAAGGATTGTTAACGTCTACTGGACAAAGTAACTTTTTTAAAGTCTGACTGACGAATAAATAGTTGGAACGATCTGCTTCATATCTTGCAAATATTCATGTACAATTTAAAAAAGTTAAATTGGTATGCTTGATATTGTTTTCCTTCAAAGGATGATACGAATGGAGGTGTGCCATGTTAGCAGTGATATTTTCTGCGGATCAGTGGCAGACGGCGGAACGATGGAATAACGGATGGTTGTTTATAATTGCGGTTTTGATTTTAATCATCGTGATTCATTTGTTGATTATCGGTCTTTACGTTCGTGAACATTGGAAGTGGTTCGTGATCGTTCCTTTTTTGTTAATTTGCCTTGGTTTGGCGGGCTATAGTTGGCAACGAACAGATAATGCTGCGAATGCCTTGTTTAATCGGTGGGAGGCGAAGGTGACGCCGCAGATTCGGACAAAAAAGGCTTCCTTGTTTGGCTTGACGCCATTGATGGAAAACGAGATCAGACCTTATCAATCAGTAAATGATTACCCGACGCTGACATCATTACCCATGTACACACGCAGACAAGTGATCGCGCCAGTCACATATTTAGGTCGCGATGCCTATGCATCGTACTTTGAATTCCGCGGATTAGTTTACCGATTTACTGGTCAACTTCGAACGGGCAAACAGGCGGCTTTGATCGGTTATCGCTTTTACTTGAAGGACCGTGGGTATACGCGGTTAGGTTTTGTTGATCCAGTTAAAACATTTACGGCTGCTCTCATGGTCCCGGTAACCTCAATGGCCCACAAGTACACGCCATCGGAGCAGGTTGTCACGCTTGAAAGTATGGATGGTGAATGGACAACTGAAAAGCTATTTCACAATTGAACAGGATGTTTTTGATCAATAGCAAGTGACGAGGACGAGACTAGCGAGCATGCCGACTGCGAGGCCAAATTGGTTTAGTCATGAGGATCGTAACGAAGCCACTGAGCGTTATCAACAGCAATTGAAGATCAACACCTTGAACCATGATAAGGACGATGCCTGTCAGTAGAAAGATCAAACCGAGCACAGAAAAGCCGCCAGCAATCAACCGTCGACTCCAAATCGACCAGTCAGCAAAAATGTCCACCGATTTTGGACTGAGCATATAACAAAATAGAAATAGAACCGCCACATAAGGCCACCAAATCAGCTGTGCAAGCCATTGTGGAAAGAATCCAAATAAGGTTGTGGCTGCCATCCCTGACATCATGGCAACAGCAGTCGTCATGACCGCCATGATCATCTGATGACGACTTATTTTGCTATCTTTGATCAATTTCTCGTTTAGTTTTGGATCGTCAAGAATCAAAGTATCTAGAGAGACTTCAAAAATTTTGGCAATGCGTGTTACCATTTCTAAATCCGGTAAATTGTGGTCGTTTTCCCAATTGGAGACAGTGTGGCGGGAAACGTGAAGCTGTTCCGCTAAGTCAGCCTGCGTCATCTGATGGGACATGCGAATCTGGTGGAGCTGCTTTGAAAAATTCATCATGTTCACCTCGCTTGGCCTTATTGTGGCAGAGGTGAGTGATGGCGGCAAGATAGCGGACCGGATAAGAAGGCGCGTTATTCGAGACTGGGTCATTACCCGGGAAATAGTGAGGTTGTTTAATGACTAAAAAGGCGAACTCAAAAAGCGGCTCACTGCAATAATGAGCCGCTTTTTGAGTCTGAGTTGAGATGTTGACGGAAGGTTGGTTAAACTAAGTTCTTTTCAACGTGTTCTTCACGATAACCAATGGTGACGTGATTAATGTTGACATAATGAATTGGCTCAATCATCTTAACTTTATTTTCATTAAACAATACTAGATCCATGATGCCTTCTTTTAGTGTGCTTTCAAAGTAAATACCGTCAACTCCGATAGTCTTAATTAAATCACTAATATATTGAGTGGGTACGTACTCAACGTCAGAGCGCAGTCCACTACTCGGTTTTCTTAAAGCCTTGTCGATGGCACGAAGTTGGTCTCGGTCGACTAAATATGCAGTCTTGTCTTCCAAATGAAAGGGGCTAATTCGAGCGATCTTTTCAAGATTAATAACGGTTATTTCTTGCTTTATTTCAAACATTGCATATGCGACTCGATTCGTCATGGAAGCTTTTATCTCTGCAAAGGTCACGTCTTTATCACTCGCAAGATATAGGTTGGAGATGCCTGATGAATTTAATCTTCCAGAGCTTGCCTTACTGCGTGGCGGCATGCCAATTTGTTCTCTAGTCAGTTCTTCTTTTGGGAGAACAATTCGGGATCGGTAAAAACGGCTTCCAACAGGGATGGTATCGCGTAATTCTCTAAAATATGGTAACAGTCGTTCGTCATGTAACATAGTACTGTGAAATCTATTTTGATGGCGAATCTGGTCTTCAAATTCGACCCAACTATGATTCTCCAGGAATGCTTTATTGGCTTTTGCTCTCCGGTCGAGCTCTATGGATGCAATCACAACTTCACGAAAGAGACGTGGTGTCTCTTTCCTCAAATTTTTAAGCAGGAGCTCAATTAAAACGCCAATTTCTGAAGCGTTCAAATTAAAAATATCCCAGTCGTCTTTCAAACTATCAACCAGAGTATGGCGACTCCCAGAAGGCAGCTCTTTGGAGTTTGGCAACTCTAACACCAGTTCATATAAACCAACAATTTCTTCAAGATCGTTAGCAATTGACGCGGCTATACTAGAGGTCTCTGAGACTTGATCGAGATCTAATGTGAACGTAGTCTGATTACGCGTATGGTCTGGGCAAATATCACACTTGCCTTTAGCATTCGATGTGCGAATCCGTTCTCGAACATCAACGTCTTTGAAGCAGTCAATACAACACCGCAATTTAATCACCGCCATCCAGATATTGGCCAATAATTTCAAAGTGATGCTGAATTGACAACTTTTTAACGACACCAAGACCAGAATAGATTTCTTGATGATGCATTTTAACAAATGTTGTTAGAGCAGATGAATCATTTCGCGTATCAGCTATATCTTCACTTTCGTACCATTCAACAAGATGATTCAATGCTTCTGCAAATTTCTTAGCAGGGTCATGAAAGTCATCATTGGAGTCTGATACAAAATGTCGAATTCTGAGTTGGCCTTTATCATTAAAATAGACAATGTGAATCGCCACAGCAAACGGAGCAAAACCGGTGTCCTTGTAGTCGGTCCCAATGACTGAATAATCACCAAATCCAAAGTAGCCATCTTGACTGAAATATTGATGATCTTCGGAGAAGAATTCATCCGAATTTTCTTTATAGTCGACATTCCGTGGACGAGATTTAAAAGCTTCGCGTAGCTCAACTCGGTCACCTTTAGAACGTTGCAACAGACGCTGACCAACAGCAATAACCTTGATTGAATCTTGCCAGACTTTGTCGGTGCCATCGATGTCTGGATTGTCATCTTTAGTGATGATGGCCATTTTTTTCGGATTATCAAACTTTCCTAACTCATACAAATCTGCACTGGAATGAATTAATTGGGCCGGATAAAATAATGGCAACTGCTTTAACTCGGTTACTTCAGTATCATTAAATGGCTGATATTCAACCACTGCTGGATTTTGAATCACGGCAATAGCTCTGTTTTTGTTTTTGAAGAGCATTAAAACGCTCTTGAATGTTGATGTGGCACGTATGGGCTCAATTATCGGTGTGATGTTGGTACTCAACAGATTGTTTTCAAGTAACTCACGCAGAGCAATCAACTCAAACTGTTTGCCACGAAGCAAAGGAAAGTACATAACAGATCCTCCCTCTAAATAACGGTATTTAAAAATTCCGCTAATCGATGATATTCATTTAGTCGGTAGTTCTCAAAATACACGATTTCCTTCAATGCTCGCGGTACTTGTCCGAATTCGCCCGCATATTTTGTGATACGGTTTCGCTTTTTCAAGGCGATAAGCATCTCTTCCTGCAATGTTACAACATCAAGCATTTCAAACATTTTCAAGCAGGCATCATAGTAGTGAAATGATCCAACATCTGGAAGTCTTCCAAAGTGGTTAAGAAGTATTGTTTCAAATTCGGGTTTTCTTAAAATTTGAAAGATAGCCTTTGCCTTTAAATTTGTTGCGTCAGGTATAGGTTTACGAACCATATGCAATTGCTGTCGTTGCGTTAATTCAATAAGTCCAACTGGCAGATCTTGAATAAGTCGCGTTACACCCTCAAGATGACTCGCATCGGTCACGACATTTACAAGCGAGAATGCCTGATAGTAACTTTGGAGTTGATTTGGTAAGCGTTCCAAGTTGTCGAGTCCAGTTTTGATTTCATAGGCCTGACCGACACCGTTGATAATTAAGAAATCTAGAATTGACTCTGCTACTGGCAATTCCCGCAATGCAACTGATGTATGGATGCTATGCCGCCCCAATAGAATCTTATTTAATAGGATATTTTTGTAGAAATACTCGTTTCTATAAGACGAACTCATGTCTTTATAAATTGCATTTACAGCATCTTGATTCGTAATAATTTTAGTTTTATCAAGTTGTGCTAAAACCAGATCGTATACCTGAGTCGTCTGACCTGAAATTAATTTATTGAGTGTCGTCCCACTGAAAAACCGGCTGACTACAGAGCTCTCTATCATTGGCCAAACCTCTCTTTAACCTTATAGTCTCATCGTATCAATGATGATATTGCGTGTAGTGTCACTTCGGACTGAACGTGACTTAAGCGTTATCGAAATAAGAGCATGTGCAAAAAGTTGCAGTATAAGACAGTAGAAATCATATTTACCTTTTGTCTCTCCATAAATAAGTATGACTGTAAGTTGTGTTGTTGTCGATAGACAGTGTGAATGTCAATAAACTTCATACTAGTGTACTGCAGGCAATGTAAGCTGACCAAGCTGTCTTATAAACAAAAGACCTTAAACCAGTCAGCAAGTGAACTGCAGGTTTGATAGCCAACCTGATATAATTCAGCGAAAATACGAGGTTCAAAGAACTAGAGTGCTAGCACTGAAGTAAAGCCGATCTTGACAAGCGCTATATTAATACCTTTATGATACGGGACACAAGGTTATCATAACTATAGTTAGTGTGCACTTGTTTAAATATTTATCGAAATAGTTCAATTCCCTAGATTGCAATAATAAAGTTACCACCTAGAAAGAGGCTTGCTCACTGCTTGAACTGGGGTTTGCCAACGGAGACATTTTCTAGGTTTGTTATTGATAAGCGCTGTGGCTTGTTGAATATCGG
>Ga0255361_1000013_pt1 | contig 104296 bp, 111 predicted proteins | sample GFST75r1metaG_FD_186005 | JGI IMG/M metagenome (GOLD analysis project Ga0255361, IMG submission 186005) | Peat soil microbial communities from Stordalen Mire, Sweden - G.F.S.T75.r1 | ecosystem: Environmental > Terrestrial > Soil > Wetlands > Peat | place: Sweden: Norrbotten County, Stordalen... | reverse complement strand
CTGAAATCTTTGATCTTCGGATTGTAATCCCTCGGGCTTTTTCGAATAACTTCTAGGTCTGCCAGCTTCAAGAACTTGATCGTTTGTTCCTCCAAGCTGCCCTTGGGTATCACAAACTTAATTTCATCACTCATTTGAATTAACTATGAATCTTTGGTATTTAAAATTCATTGGATATTGCCTCGCCTCCAATAGCCGCAGGTTTGGGTTTAGCTAGGCTTCGTTAGTGATTCCACGCTAAGAAAAGTGCCTTGCGGACTTGCGGCTTTTTGCTTGCGGGTGGCAACTTACCTTGAGCGGCGTGCGCAATGGGGCAAATGAGCCGTTCTGGCGCTTTGCACGTGCTAGGTGCCACCTTTCTCGCGCACTCGAGAAGAACGTATTTAAATGCTGAACGTGGTGGTAATTACAGAGACTTGCGAGGCTACAGTTATGTTGTGGCGCTGACCCAAGTCAGCGGAAGAGAAACCACCAACAAAGTATCACATTGCGGATGACGACTACTACTGGCTCGCTTCGCGCTTTTGTCAGAATATGATGGCATTCGTGCTTGCGGCTACCAGGTTTGATGAGGATAAATCCGCTTACTTCGAGCACTTTTTCATTGATTTTCTCGACAGGCGAGGCATAAGTTACTCGATCGTTAACGTGGATGAAACGAACAAGCAGCTGTGCATCATTAAGCCGTGGGAAAAACACATTACAAAATAGGAGCGCCGAGGAAGGGATTTGAACCCCTGCGAGGCGGAAGCCTCACCAGCTCTCATTGAACCTAAGAGGAACGCTCAAGGCTGGCGCCGTAGTCCACTTGGCTACCTCGGCCGTCTACTCGTCCACTACAATTGCTTCGGCTCGCACGTTTTTCAAGCAAAATCATCCTGAACGGGCGAGGCTTAGCCTTCCAGTACTATTTCGATGTTGATATCTTTCGGGACTTGTATTCGCATGAGTTGCCGAAGCGCGCGCTCATCAGCATCAAGATCGATAAGTCGCTTGTGGACGCGCATTTCCCAGTGCTCCCACGTAGCAGTCCCTTCGCCGTCGGGACTTTTTCGCGTCGGTACTCTAAGCTTTTTCGTAGGAAGAGGCACGGGCCCGGACAGGTTGACTCCCGTCCTGTCGGCTATGCTCTTAACTTGTTCACAAACGTGATCAAGCATTTCCGGGCTCGTCCCTGAAAGCCTTATTCTTGCTTTTTGCATTCAATCACGTGACGTTACCGGGGGACTATGTCGATGCACATGCCCGCTGCGATAGTTTGTCCCATGTCCCGAATGGCAAAGCGACCCAATTGCGGTATCTCTTTTACCTTCTCTATCACCAAGGGCTTTGTCGGCCGGACTTGGATAATGGCTGCATCGCCTGTTTTGATGAAGTCTGGGTTGGCCTGTTTTACTTGACCGGTTCTGGGATCAAGCTTTGCCTTGATTTCCGTGAAGGTGCATGCGACCTGCGCAGTGTGCGCATGGAACACGGGCGTGTAGCCCGCAGTTATCGCACTTGGATGCTGCAAAACGACGATCTGGGCCGTAAATTCTTTTGCGACACTTGGTGGTGTATCTTGATGACCGGTGACATCGCCGCGCTTAATATCCTTCTTAGCAACGCCCCGGACGTTGAAACCTACGTTATCCCCTGGAGTGGCCTCTGGGATCTCTTCGTGATGCATTTCTATTGATTTAATTTCCCCTCGGACATTTGCGGGCTCGAATATTACCTTGTCTCCCCGCTTCATTGTGCCCGTTTCGACTCTGCCAACGGGCACCGTTCCGATACCTGAGATCGTATATACGTCCTGTATGGGTAATCTGAGAGGCAACTTCACCGGTTTTTCAGGAACTTTGAACTTGTTGATCTCCTGTAACAGTGTCTCACCGCTGTACCACGACATGTTGTCGCTAAGTTTGATTACGTTATCGCCTTTAAACGCCGAAACTGGGACATATTGAACGTCTTCTTCTTTATACCCGACTGTTTTCAGTAGCTTTCCTACTTCGTCTTTGACCTCAAGGAACCGCTTCTCGCTATAATTTGAAGCATCCATCTTGTTGATCGCTACGATTAGCTGATTGATTCCGAGTGTCCGTGCAAGGAAGACGTGCTCTTTTGTTTGAGCCATTACACTATCAGGCGCCGCAACCACTAATATTGCAGCATCAGCCTGTGATGCTCCGGTGATCATATTCTTTACGAAGTCACGGTGACCGGGACAGTCGACGATAGTGAAGTAGTAGTTTTCGGTGTCGAATCGTTGGTGTGCTATGTCGATCGTGACGCCGCGTTCGCGCTCTTCCTTGAGCGAGTCCATTACCCAGGCAAACTCAAAGGATCCTTTACCCTTTGCCTCTGCTTCTTTCTTGTATGACTCAATTATGTGCGCACCTACATTGCCAGTCTCGAACAACAGCCTTCCAACTAACGTGCTCTTGCCGTGGTCAACGTGACCTATCATTGCTAAATTCAGATGGGGCTTTGCAGCCATTTTTATTCTTTCCTCCTTTCAGCCTATGAAGTCGTGTGGTTTTGGCAGCTCAGCTTTTAGGCCTTTTCTCTGCCTTATCTCTTTTACTATCTCTGGTTGTAAGCTTTGCGGCAACACCTCAAATCCCAGGAATTCCGTGCTCCATATAGCGCGTCCTTCTGTCGCAGATCGCAAATCTCCGGCAAAACCAAACATTTCGGCGACTGGGGTTTTACCAACCACTACTACTGTGTCGCCTTCGGAGTCGATATCCAGTATTTGACCGCGCCTTCCTTGTATCTGTTGCGTCGCGCTTCCCATTAGGCTTTGGGGGACGCTGATAAAAACCTTCTGCATCGGTTCAAGTACCACGTCCTTGGCCATCAGGATGGCCGCGAATATCGCCGATCTAACGGCAGGTATGACTTGCGCAGGACCTCGATGGACTGCGTCTTCGTGTAGGGTGACATCGACCAGTTTCACTTTTATGCCCTCACAGGGTTCTCTTGTTAATGGCCCGGTCTTCATTGCTTCCCCGAATCCCTCTATGATCAGTTCCATCGTTTCACGCAGATATTGGATGCCTTTGGTCATGTCGAGGAGAAGGTTTGATTCGAAGACATTGGCGACGTTTCGCGCTTCATCTTTTTCGAGGCCAGCTTCCATTAAGATCGCTCGCCGTTCAGTTTCCGGGGCGTTCGTGTTGATGGCGCCCTCCTTTAGCAAAGCAGTCACATCGTGCGGCAACGCTTCCACTTCGAAGTAGAACCGGTTATGGCGGTTCGGCGACTTGCCCTCGACGGGTCCCGCGCGGCCTTGAACTGTCTCTCTATACACCACAATCGGTTCTGACGTGGTGATTTCTACGTTTTTATCTCTTTCAATTTTGTGGGCAATTATCTCGAGGTGCAGTTCGCCCATGCCAGATATCAAGTGTTCTCCAGTCTCTTCATTGATCGTCACCCGCAGCGTTGGGTCCTCCTTAGAGACTTGCCGCAGGACTTCAACGAGCTTAGGCAGGTCTCTCATGTTCTTGGCTTCGACCGCAACCGTAACTACTGGCTCACTTGCGTGTTTAATGCTTTCAAAAGGAGCAACGCCTTTTAGAGAAGAAACGGTCGAGCCCACCATCGCGTCTCGCAGTCCGGTGACGGCCGCGATGTTACCTGCTGGAATTCGCTCAACTTCGATCCGCTCTGCGCCCATAAATATGCCTACCTGTTGAATTCGATTTTTGTTTGGCATGCCTGAAATTGCAAGCTCTTGTCCGCGTTCTAGCGACCCCGAGAAAAGTCGCCCTGTCGCGACTTCGCCTGCGTGAGGGTCGATAGAGATGTCGGTAACCATGAACTGTACCGGACCGTGTTGGTCGCAGCTCAGCATCGCTTTGCCCTCATCCGAGTTCTTGTCTCCGTGCCATATCACAGGAACACGCTGCTTTTGCGCTTGCAGCGGATTCGGGAGGTGCGTGACAACCATGTTTAGCACTATTTCATGAAGCGGGCTGCGGTCTGCAAGATCTTTTTGCTTGTTATTTGCACAGTATTCAAATACATCTTTGAAGGTGATTTTCGTTTTTTCCATTTGAGGGACGCTTAAGGCCCAGTTGTACAGTGCGGATCCGAACGCAACAGAACCATCGTCGACCTTAACTTTCCAGCCCTCATTGAACTTCTTCTCGCTCATCCCCTTGATCAGCTTGTTCACGTGATTGATTAGATTAATGAACTTGCCCATCATAGCCTGCGGATCTAATTTGAGCTCGTTGACAAGTCTATCGACTTTGTTAATGAAGAGAATTGGTTTGACATTTTCCTTTATCGCTTGTCGCAAGACTGTTTCTGTTTGAGGCATCGTCCCTTCAACGGCATCGACTACGACGACTGCTCCGTCAACCGCTCGCATGGCCCGTGTGACGTCTCCCCCGAAATCGACGTGCCCCGGCGTATCGATGAGGTTGATTAAGTACTCGTTGCCAAGAAACTCGTGAACCATCGATACGTTCGCTGCGTTGATTGTGATACCTCTCGCTTGTTCTTCTTCGTCAAAGTCCATGAACAGTTGTGTGCCGGCCAGTTCCTTTGAAATCATGCCTGCTCCGGCGAGCAGGTTGTCAGAAAGCGTAGTCTTGCCGTGATCTATATGCGCTACAATCCCTATGTTGCGTATATTTTCGGGTCGGTCCATGAGCGTCGTGACACGCTCAACCATTTTTTGCCTGCTTACCATGTGCTTCCCCGAAAATACTGCACTATCGCGCTGCCTTAGCCACTCGTTCTTTTTCTTCTTTCTTGCTTATCGAGAAGCTATGCACGTCATTCTTTGCGGCAGCTATGATCTCTGATGCAAGGCAATCATCAAAAGTGCGTTTACTTTTAAATGCAGTCTTTTTGGCGCCTTGCGCGATGTACATGAGCGCTAAATCGACACGCCGCTGAGACGCAGTGTCGACAGCTTTTGGGACCGATATACCTCCGTATTTCAACCGCACTGTCTCCTCTCGAGGTCCTGCATTTTCGACGGCTTGAATGAGCAACTTCACCGGGTTCTCCTTTGTACGCTTGTTTATTGTTTCGAATGACTTTTTTATAGTGCCATACGCCTTGATTTTCTTTCCCGTGTTGCCTTGTCCGCGCATGAGTTTGTTGGTTAGCCGCTCGACGATAGATAAGTTTGACTTGTTGAATTGCTGGCGTGCGTGTCTTCCGCCGGTGAGAATTGCTGGTGATTCAAAGTGAACGTAGCGCTTTACACCTGGGTCTTCAACGTGAATGTCGGCAATCTCCCACTTGCCGAACAGTAAGCTATTGTTATCGTTTGGCATGTTCTCTACCTTACTGGTTTTTCTTTTCTGCCGCGGACCATTTCTTCAAGAGAAACGTTGTTCACCTTTATGACCTTAAACCGCACGCCTGGGATATCTCCCATTGAGCCACCCATTCTGCCGCCAATCCCTTCCACGGTTACCTCGTCGTGCTCGTCGATGAAGTTCACAGCTGCTACCCCGGGACAGAAGGCGGTTACCTGTCGTCCGTTTTTGATCAGTTGGATTCTGACGCACTTGCGTATAGCTGAATTTGGCTGCTTCGCTTCTACGCCGACTTTTTCAAGCACGATTCCTCGTGCTTGCGGTGCGCCTTCTAACGGGTCCGCTTTTTCGTTCAGATGGAGTACGCGACGGCTGAAGTTTTTGTCGCTCCATCGAAGCGCTTGGTGGTCTTTTTTCAGTTTGCGTGCCGAATAAATGCCCCTTCCCATGATGACTCCTCGTTTGAAGAATTACTTAATAATCACGTCTTCTAGGCCGTAGTGCCTTTGCGTAAGCACTTTTGCTTTTTGAATGTTTCTGCCGTTTTTTCCAATCGCTATTCCACGATCCTTGGACATGACTTCAACGTAGGCAAGTTTCCTGTTCTCTTTTACGACGACTTGAACTTTTTTAACGAAAACGGGTTGAAGTGCATTGGCAACGAACTCGTCGACTTCATCGGAGTACTCGACTATTTCGATGTGCTTCCCTATTGATTTTTTCACTCTGTTTATGTTGTTGCCATTCTTGCCTATCGCGAGGCCCATATCCCCGTTCTTGACGACGAATATCACGCGATCGTTCTCGTCGTCGACATAGCAATCACGGGCGATTGCTCCGGTTAAACTCTCAAACAAGGCTATGTAGCGTATCCCTTCTGTTGTGAGCTTAACTTCTGTCATTATTTATCTCCTTTTCCCTAAGAGACATAATGTCAGAAGATCCTGGATCTACGATCGAAAGGGCGGATATCGTGAACGGCTTTCCACAAACTGATCCTAATTCTACGCTGTTGACCTCGAGACTCGCCGTAGACACACTGCTTGATAATATTATATCGCGAAACCTTTGCGGACAGTTAGAGGCCAGGATAACCAACTGGGCATCGCCTTTCTGGATTGATTTAAGAGTATTCTTTGCGCCTACCGAGACCGTTCCGTCTCTTATTGCCGTTCTTAATGATTTAGCGATATCTAGCTCCATTTTTGCCTCAGAATTTAAACTTTGCTCGTTTTTGCGATTAACCGAACGTCGCCAGTTCCGAGTAGAATAGGTTGGCCCACAATCACGTTTTCGGTGACCCCTGCAAGCTCGTCTATCTCGCCGCGGACGGCGGCATCGAGCAAGTGATTTACGGTGACTTCAAAAGCAGCTCGTGACAGCACACTCGTTTTTTCTCCTGCAATACCGTGCCGCCCAATCTGTTTCACTTCGCCATCAATCGTCATCATATCTGCCACAAGCATTATATGCCTAACATCAACTGTCAGTCCTTGCTCACGCAACGTGCTCATTGCCTCGTCAATGATGGAGTTCCGGGCTGCTTCGATACCGAAAACCTCCGCCATCTCGTTGATGTTATTTGTCTTCGTTCGGGTCGCGTCAATGTGCGCTAGCGGTATCACCTTTTTTAACGACGAACCCTCTGTGTAGAGAACGTACTCCTCGTGTTCTTTTCGCACGACGACCCGCTTAATATCGTCGATGCCTTTAATGACCATTGTCCTAACTTTTTCTACGATTTGAAGCAGCGCCCTGTAGCGCTTGACTGAAGGGCTCAATACGACGTTTGATCCATCTATGCGAATATCGACATCCTGAAGCGCCTGAAGTTTAGTCACAACGGTGTCCAAATCGACACGCCGCTGTTGCAGAACCCGGTCATCAAATTCTACATAAATCTGCATCTCATCCGTATCAGTGAGGATATCTGCAATGTCGCTTACTCGCGTCGCCTCAATCTCCCAGCCAAGTTCCAAGGCTTTGTCTCGGTCATTCGCGCTCTCGGCATCGAGATATATCGTCATCATCGGTGTATCAGGTACTTTTCGAGCGTCGACTATTTCTATAAGCCTCGGAAGTCCAAGCGTAACATTGATGTCAGCTACCCCTGCATAGTGAAAAGTCCTCATTGTCATTTGCGTTCCGGGTTCTCCGATTGACTGGGCTGCGATCGTTCCGACGGCCTCGCACGGTTCCACTTTTGATCTTGCGTACACGTCTTGCGTCGTCTGAAGTATCTCAGTGATTTCGTTTTCGGACAGCTGCAAGCTATTTAATTCTGCAAATAGATCGTTTTTTACGTTCAAAGGCAATTTGAGTCCATTTATTGCTTCTTGAAGATCCATAGAACTCACCCGCTTCTGTGTTTTTCAATGACGCTCTGTACGATTTTCTGCACGTTGACAGATTTGCCATACTCACTTTTAGTGGGGTCAATGCCGTCTTCCCCGTAAACGAACTGAGCAACTTTCTCTCCGGATCGCACTGTCCCGTCATATTGCACTTCTAAGTCTTGGAGCGCGTTTATGAGGCGTCTTTGGAGGTATCCAGACTGAGACGTCCTAACAGCCGTGTCGACAAGCCCCTCTCTTCCTCCAATAGCGTGAAAGAAGAATTCTGTCGGCGTCAGGCCCTTCTTGTAGCTCGACCTGACGAAGCCGCGCGCATCAGCGCCAAGATCGCCTTTTCGAAAATGAGGCAGCGTCCTATCGTTGTATCCTCGGCTGATCCGCTCACCTCTCACTGACTGTTGGCCTACGCTGCCGGCCATCTGCGTAAGGTTCAACATTGATCCGCGCGCTCCGGAAACAGCCATCACGACAGCCGAATTGTCAAGTGCTAGCTCGCCTGCAAATCCGAGGTTCTTCCCCGCAATTTCTCCTGCCTTATCTCTTGCGCGACCGAGTTCTTGCATTATTTTCATCTCTAGAGTTTCGTTGAGCGTCCGACCAGGCATGGATTCAAGCTCTCCGAATTCATAAGCATTTATTAGCGCTCCGACGCGCTCTTCCGCTTTTTCTATGATTTCTTCTATTTCCAACTGTGCCTGCTGAGAAACGTCTTCGTCATCAATTCCGAAGCTGAACCCGAACTTCATGATGCTTCGTATCGCAAGTTTAGTCGCGTTATCCAGAAATCGCGACGCCTCTGCAAAACCAGTATCATGGTATTCCCGGATTATACCATCCAGTATTGCGCCGCTAAAGGCCCCAATTGATTTTTCGTCAATTATGCCACAACTCAAGTTGCCTGCTTCAATCTTGACGTATGCATCTATTTCACACTCAGTTTTGAGGCACACTCCGTGCATGACGCATTTCTTGGCTTTTAGTGTCAGATTCAGCCGCTCTGGGAGTATTTGACTGAACACCTGCTTGCCGCTGTAAAAGGCTACGTCTTCTTCTAGGATTGCAGGTTCAGGGAGCGGTTTTTCAACGGTGCACTTCTTGAGAAGCTCGTAGACTTCGCTTTTTGTAAATTTAGAACCTTTTTGGGTAAGCAAAAAGAGCCCGGAGATATGGTCGTGTATCCCGCCAATAATCGGGCCGCCGAACCTTGGGGAGAGGATGTTTTCCTCCACTAGCATAAGGATGCGCGCTTCGGCGCGCGCTTCTTCGGTTTGCGGCACGTGCAGGTTCATTTCGTCCCCGTCGAAATCGGCGTTGTACGGTGGGCATACGGCGGGGTTTAGTCGAAATGTCTTGAACGGCATCACTCTTACTCTATGAGCCATGATGCTCATTCGATGTAGGGATGGCTGTCGGTTGAAAAGGACAATATCCCCGTCCTCGAGCTGTCTTTCGACGACCCATGCGTTTTCAACTGTCTCCGCGATCTCGTCTCCGTTCTTTTCTGTAATCTTTACGCGTCTCCCGTCAGGTCGTTTTACGTAGTTCGCCCCGGGGTGGTTAAGCGGGCCGCGCTTAATATATTCCTGCAACGCTCCAATATTCCGCGGGGTCACAATAATGGGCACGGTCATCTCGCGGGCGATAGTTTCAGGAACGCCCACGTCATTCACACTGAGGTTGGGATCAGGGGAAATGACAGTTCGCGCCGAGAAGTTCACTCTTTTACCCGAGAGGCTCCCTCTGAATCGCCCGTCTTTGCCTTTGAGTCTTTGCGAGAGCGTTTTCAAAGGCCTCCCGCTACGATGTCTTGCAGGGGGCACTCCTGACACTTCGTTGTCAAGGAATGTGGTGACGTGATACTGCAAGAGTTCCCACAGGTCTTCGATAATAAGTTGCGGTGCGCCTGCCTCACGATTTTCTTGAAATCTCTGGTTTATTCTGATGATGTCTACAAGCTTGTGCGTTAGGTCATCTTCGGATCTTTGGCCGTTTTCAAGCGTGATCGAGGGTCGTGTAGTTACAGGCGGCACAGGCAAGACTGTTAGTATCATCCATTCCGGACGTACGTTAGTGGCGTCGAGACCGAGCAGCTCAGTGTCGCTATCTGGTATCCGCTCAAATCTATCGCGGATATCTGCCGGCATCAATTTGTGACTATCTTCAACGTAGCGAGTCGGCTTTTCGTACTTTATCTCCTTCTGCTGTTCCGCACAGTAGGGGCACGTGGTAGCTTTTCGCGCTTCTTTGATGACGTTTTTGACAGTGTCTTCAGTAGAGTAATTCTTGTCCTTCAGCTCGTGCATTTTGAGAAGGAATTCGTGCTGCTGCATCTCATCGAGCAACAGGTGTCCGCAGCGGCGACACGTGGCTCTAAGTATCTTCCGTATAAGCTTTGCAAATCCAACATGGACTACGGGGGCGGCAAGTTCGATGTGGCCGAAGTGGCCAGGGCATTCGCCCGCACGCTGTGCGCAGGTCTTGCATCGAAGGCCCGGGTCTATGACACCTAGCCGCGGGTCCATAAGACCCATTTCAATGGGGAAACCGTCATCATCATAAGTGTCCGCAGTAATTACTTTCGTTACACTCATCTTTCGATATTCTTTTGGTGACAGCAATCCAAATTTGATTTTTCCGATTCGCTTAGGGCTGCTCATGTGTTCCTCCCGATTAGACCGCGTCTTCCAATTCAATGCGGGGGGCAATACCAAGCGCCTTCATCTCATCTAGCAACAATTTGAAAGCGTAGCTCATTTCAACTTTGTAGATATCGGTATCTGCTCCGCAATTAGGGCAATAGACTACGTTACGACGTTTATCAAAAGTGGCTATCATCCCGCACGCAGTACATACATACTCTTCAACTTTGTCCGATTCGTCGACGAGTCGTTCTTTCAACGCCAAAGCTGCGCCGTGGCCAATCATTACATCACGCTCCATCTCGCCGAATCGCAATCCTCCTTCGCGCGCTCGACCTTCGGTCGGTTGATGCGTTAGCACTTGGACGGGTCCACGCGATCGCGCGTGCAGTTTCTCTGACACCATGTGGTGCAGCTTTTGGTAAAGGATCACCCCGACAAACATGTCGGCGGCCAGCCTTTCGCCCGTGATCCCGTCGTACAGCACCTCCTTCCCTGTATGCGAGAAGCCGTTTCTTTTCAGCGCCCCCCTCAAAGTGACTTCAGGTTCGCCAGAAAATGCAGTACCGTCTATCCGCCTTCCTTCGAGACTTCCGACTTTTCCGCCTATCATTTCCAAAACGTGGCCGACGGTCATTCTCGATGGGATCGCGTGAGGATTGATGATCAAATCAGGAACGATCCCGTCTTCAGTAAATGGCATGTCTTCTTGCGGCACGATGAGCCCGATTACACCTTTCTGCCCGTGTCTAGAAGCGAACTTGTCTCCTAGTTCTGGTACTCTTTGATCCCTAGTTCTGACTTTGACTAATCTGGATCCGTTCTCACCTTCCGTAATGATGACTGCGTCCACAACGCCACTCTCATTCGAACGCATCGTGACAGAAGTTTCACGCCTTTTTTGGGTGGTGATGCCACCGAGCTCCGTGGGCTCTTCGAGAAATCTTGGCGGGCTAGTCTTTCCTACGAGCACATCATTGGGCTGCACTTCGGCCTCAGGATTGACGAAACCGTCCTCGTCTAGGTTTGCATAGACTTCCGGGCCCCGCGCGCCGCGAACTTCCGCGTCAGGTATCTCAAATTTATCTTCTTGCCCCCCCGGGTATCGGCGTTCTTCAGCTTCGTAGGTGCGGAAAAAGTGGCTTCTGCCGAGTCCTCGCTCGATCGAGTTCTTGTTGATAATGAGAGCATCTTCAATGTTGTAGCCCTCGTAGGATTGGACGGCGACAACGAAGTTCTGTCCTGAAAGCCTGTCGTCAAAGCCAACCGCTTCCATTGCGTTGGTTTTTACGATCCCGAGCTGCGGATAATGTAAATAGTGCGAACGAGTATCAGGCCTCAGCTTCCAGTTGGCGCACGAAGCGCCTAACGACTGCTTGACCATACCCGCCCCCATTGTGTTGCGCGGCGAGGCATTATGCTCTGGGTAAGGGACCAATCCCGTAGCTATCCCCAAAATGAGCGATGGATCGATCTCGAGGTGTGTATGTTCGCTCGTGAGATCTTCAGGCGCGATTGCAACGTAGATATTCTCTTCCTCTTCGGCATCGATGTACTCAACGAGTCCGTTTTCTATCAAATCGTCAAAAGAAAACTCTCCTTGCTCGAGCTTCAGGATGTGCTCTTCGGTAATGAGCGGTGCCCCTCTCTCGACAATTATAAGTGGCCTACGGGCTCTTCCGGAATCCGTGTTGATATTGATTTCGTTCGTGTCTTCGTGATAAGCAATATTTATCAGATGCGGAAGCTCGCTGCGTCTTCGCTTTGTTCGAAATTGATCAACAAATTGCTTTGGATTGCTGTGCGTTCCCTTTAGGGCGCCATCAAGGTAAATCCTAGCTTCGGTCATCAGCTTCAACCTCCGACACGACTTCGCGTCCGATGCGTCCGATGGGCGTATAGCCAAGCTCTTCAAGTGTCGATAGGACAGTAGTCTCGTCCTCGAGAGCGGTTGAAAGTTCGACCTGCTGAGCAAAGTTCTTTACGAGACCACAGTTTGGGCCTTCAGGTGTCTCACTCGGACAGATGCGGCCCCATTGAGTTGGGTGCAGATCACGGGCCTCAAAGTGAGGCTGCGCTCGAGAAAGCGGTGAAATCACCCTTCTCAAGTGCGACAACATCGCCATGTAGTCGGTTCGGTCAAGGAGCTGCGACACCCCTGTTCGCCCTCCGACCCAGTTCCCAGTGGCAAGGGGGTGGGTGAGCCTCTCTGTTAGGACGTCTGCCCTCACCGCAGTCAACACATTGAGCTCGCGATTTCTCATGTCCGCTCGCTCAAGTTGGTACTTAATGTCTCTTGTAAGTCGACTAAACGACACACGAAAGAGATCTTCCATCAGGTCGCCAGCGAGTTTCAAACGCTTGTTACCGTAGTGGTCTTTATCATCTTCTCCGCGTTTGCGCAGAGCAAGTTTGAAGCACGCTTCCGCCATTCTTCCGAGAAAGTGTGCTTTGACTAGTCGCGTTTCTTCCTCGGAGAGAAGCGGATCATTTAAGTGGGGCAGAAGATAGCGATCGACAACATAATTAGACCGTTTCGCCTGATATTCGGTAGCTTGGCCAGCAGCAACTTTCTCGCCGAGTCTTTTCATTGCTGATTCCTGAATTCTTAGGTGGTATGGTTCAAGCAACTCCTCTGCGTCTTGCGGAAAGTCTTCTGCCTCCTCGATATTCTCTAACATGAATTTGATGACTTCCGGATCGTCGGATACTGATTGGACAATGTCTTGATCAGTCACTAGACCAAGCGCTCTGACAAGCATTATGTAGTTGATTCGCCCGGAAACCGAGGGAAATGAGACCTCCAGAATCGAGTCACGCCCCCTTTCTACCATGACCAGCGCTTTGTACCCTCTGCGCTGCGAAAAAACTTTGGCGACCTCTATTCGTCCGCCATAGCGCTCATCATACTCAGCAAAGATCTTGTTCGGTGCGAGATCCTCGAGGGTTATTATTACCCGTTCTGATCCGCTGACAATGAAGTATCCGCCGGGATCCGCCGGATCTTCGCCCAGCTTAACCATCTGAGCGTCGGAGAGTTTGGAGAGGTTGCACGCCGTGGAACCCACCATTATCGGCATTAGTCCGACTGCGACTTCCTCAGGTTCTTTTTCGATGTCTCCTTGTATGAGGGTCATTTCGAGAAAAATGGGTGCGGCATACGTAATGTTTCGAAGTCGAGCTTCCGTGGGGTAAAGCTCCTCGAGCGAGCCGTCTGCTTCGCGCACTTTTGGCGTATCAACCCGAATACGGCCAAGTCTGACGAGAAGGCCTGGAACGTCGGTTTCGATTACTGTCTGCTCATCAATGATTTTCTGTAACCCTAGCTCGATAAAGTCGTCAAAAGAGTTGATATGATGCTGCGCAATCTTATCTCGTGTGAAATAGCTTCTGGATATTACCTGCCTGTCTATCAAATTCTCACCCCATTTTTGTGTCGATCACGAGGCGGTAGTATACCGCTTCGTCCGCCGTCAGACTCCGGCGTTTTATCCTTATTACATTATCTTTTTTCGCTGCAATTTCTTTGCACGCGGGATCTGTTACCGATATTTTGGGTAGTTGCTTAAGCTCGATGCCGTATCGCGCGAGCAACTCCTGCACTTCTTCGTCAGACATGATGAAGTGCTCCGGCACCATCTCATGCTTTATAACATTCAGGTTTTTCATGCGACCACCAAACTGAATTCTAGAGGGACAAAGGATGAATGGATTCGAAATTCTACAAGCAGATCTTTACTCTCCAAGCGTCGTTCAATCTGTTCTTTTATCGGCTACTTCGAGATTTGCTGCGTTTGTCATTTAGCTGCAATAGAAGGCGGGCTCGAAGGGAGTTGAACCCTTGACCGCCTGGTATCTCTCCTTAGATTCCGGGTTAAAAGCCAGGTGCTCTGCCTAACTGAGCTACGAGCCCTCTGCATATTTCGATACTGTACTCTAACAGGCCAACTACCATTTCACAATTAGAGATAGGAAAACCTCACCGCTCTTACTATAGGCTCGCTCAATTTAAACCTTTCCTCATCCGCGCACGGGCGCTTGAGGAGAATAATAGACTGTCTGTTTTAGCGAATGTTAAATATGCGGGACGTATATTAAAGTTTGGCTGACGACATTTTTCAAATCAGCATCGGTGGTCAATATGGCTAAGGTAACAATAAGCTTGATAAAAGCGGACGTTGGAGGGTTTCCAGGACACGCGACTGTTCACCCGCAACTCTGCGAAAAGGCAGAGGAGATGCTTAGCGAAGCAGTTAAAACGGGAATAGTTGCCGATTTCAGGGTTATGGCGTGTGGTGATGACCTCGAGCTGCTTATGGGGCACGCTAAAGGCGAAAATGATCCAGAAGTCCACGAACTCGCGTGGAAGATCTTTACTGCGTGCACGGATGTTGCTAAGGTTTTGAAGCTGTATGGAGCGGGCCAAGATATGTTGAAGGACTCGTTCTCAGGAAACATACGCGGAATGGGCCCAGGTGCCACGGAACTCGAGTTCACAGAACGAACGGGAGAGCCCCTTATCGCATTTATGATGGACAAAACTGAACCTGGTGCTTTCAATCTTCCGATTTTTAAGATGTTTGCCGATCCGTTCAACACGGCCGGATTGGTGATTGATCCAACCATGCACAGTGGTTTCAAGTTCGAGATATGGGACATTCAGGACCACGTGCGCGTCTTTATGGATTGCCCCGCAGAGATGTATGACATGCTGGCCCTAATCGGCGCCAAGAGTCGCTACGTTATTAAGCGGGTTTATCCAAAAGAAGGGGGAAAATTGCCGTCTGAAGAGCCAGTAGCAGCTGTAAGTACTGAGAAACTGTATGAAATCGCAGGCGAATATGTTGGCAAGGACGATCCGGTGGCACTTGTGCGGTCTCAGTCGGGATTGCCCGCCCTCGGTGAGGTGCTCGAACCGTGGACATTCCCTCACCTGGTCAGCGGCTGGATGAGAGGCAGCCATAATGGCCCAGTTATGCCGGTCGCTTTTGAAAACGCGAATTGCACTCGCTTTGATGGCCCTCCGCGTGCCGTCGCAGCCGGATTTCAAATAGCCAACGGGAAGTTCGTTGGGCCTGTGGATCTATTTAACGATCCTGCATATGATGCAGCACGCGATGAAGCAAATGTGATAGCGAACTATATGAGGCGCCACGGACCTTTTGAGCCACATCGGTTACCCCTTAAGGATATGGAGTATACGACGCTCCCTAGAGTACTTAGGAGACTTGAGGACAGGTTTGAACGCGTGGAATGACTTGCGCGAACAACGCCAGTAAACGGCAACAGGAAACTGAATTTGGTCGAAGGAAAAAGGAAACGCTAGGGCGTGCCCACTAACGAGTCTTAGCAGCAACGGGGCGATCGATATCGAAGAAATATGGATTGAGAAATACCGTCCGCGCAAGCTAAGCCAAGTTGTTGGACAAGATCAAGTCGTTAAAAGACTGCAATCCTACGTCAAATTAGAGAACATGCCGCATTTGATGTTTGCAGGAGCAGCTGGCACGGGAAAAACTAGTGCGGCAATCGCCTTGGCACACGAACTGTACAGAGATGATTGGAGGAGCAACTTCACTGAGCTCAATGCTTCCGATGAACGTGGCATTGAAGTTGTTCGCAACAAAATCAAGAACTTTGCCAGAACCGCTCCTGTTAGTGCGCCTTTCAAGATTATTTTTTTGGATGAGGCTGATTCGTTGACACCTGACGCGCAATCGGCTTTGCGGAGGACTATGGAGAGCTTCAGCATGTCCTGTCGTTTCATTTTGTCGTGTAACTATTCGAGCAAAATAATTGAACCAATACAATCCAGATGCGCTGTTTATCGTTTTAAACCACTAGGGGAAACCGAGCTTTCAGCACAGTTGAGATACATTGCCACGAAAGAGCAGTTGGAAATAAGCGACGAAGCTTTGAGCGCAATAAGTTACGTGGCTGCGGGAGATCTGCGTCGGGCCATTAACACACTGCAATCGGCAGCTTCGATAAAAGCTGAGATTAATCAGGAGACAATCTATCAAATTACGGCGACTCCCGATCCGCAAGCAATTAAGGACCTTCTATGCGCTTCCATAGCGGGCAAGCTTAAGCTTGCGCTGTCGTCGCTCGACGCTCTTCTTCTCGAACAAGGTTTTTCTGGAAGCGAAATTGTGGTACAAATCCACAAAGCGCTGTTAGACCTCGACATCTCTGACCAGACAAAAGTGCAGCTCATTAACAGTGTTGGGGAGATTGATTTTCGACTCAGCGAAGGGGCCGACGAAAGGATACAACTAGAGGCCCTCATAGCAGAATTCGTGCTTCTGAGTCAGAAAAATCAGCGAACCTCCACATAACGCGAAGTGCTTCTGAAGCTGCTGGCCCGACAGACTGCGTACGTCTTTTTTTTGGAAGAGAAACAGTGATCCGGTTCTCATGGGTTCCCGCACTGGCGACGTTTAATTCGCGTCCTAGGTCGGCGTCGGCGCTTGAATGCTCGATGTATTAAATGCGATGAGCGTCACCCAGAGCGGCGGTAGGTCGACTTGTTGCTCGCGAAGATAAGCAAAACTTTCAGAAGCAGCGACGCGGGAATCAGCCATACGAAAGCTTGAAATAAGGAATCTGTTATAACAGCCCCTATCAAACATTAAGCAACGGGCTAATACATGAAGTGGCAAGGAAAATCTGTGCGCCGCAGCACTGGAGGCAGAGTCAAGCACTCTGCCGGCAAGAGGAAACATGAGATGGGCAGAGAGTCGACGCTTACGCAGCTTGGAGAGACCAGAAAGAAGCAAGTTTCGGGATTCGGGGGCAACTCAAAGATCCGGCTTCTAAAAGGCGCTCACGTGAATGTGACTGATGCGTCGACAGGCAAGACGAGCAAAGCGGATATTGACACGGTCGAACTTAACGGTGCAAACAGGAACTACGTGAGGCGTAACATAATCACGAAAGGCGCAGTTGTTCAAACAACCTTAGGCAAAGCGAAAGTCACCAACCGACCTGGTCAGGACGGATCAATCAACGCGATTCTCCTTGCAGAGCAGTAGCTGTTCATCCGAAACGACAAGAGATGCTAGTGTTCAGAAGATCGTCGACAAGCTGACTTATCCCCTCTCCCGTTCTTACGCTCATTGAGATTTGTTTGACCTGCGGGGCAATTCGCTTCATATCATTTTTCATACGCGCGACGCTCGCCCCGACTGCCTCCGCTAAGTCGATTTTGTTGATAACCCCAATATCGCTGACCCTGAAGATCATGGGGTGTTTGTTCACCACGTCATCCCCCTCGGTGACACTTACAACTACGATTCTCGCGTCAGTCCCAAGTTCAAAGTCCGTGGGACACACCATGTTTCCGACGTTTTCGATAAATAGAATGTCCAGCTCTTTGAGAGGCAGTCTTTCAATGGCGTGGCTAACAAGATGTGCATCGAGGTGACATTCTGTTCCGGTGTTTAGGTTAACAACCGGGATATTTAGCGCCTTCATTCGAAGAAAATCATCCTCGCCAGCAACGTCGCCTGCAATCGCTCCGATGTGTAATCCTTGACGCTCCAAGATTGGGGCAACCTTCTCGATAATTGACGTCTTTCCTGAGCCGATTGACCCCAGTATGTCGAACGCCCGGATGTTATATCGTTTGAGAACTGTTAAGTTATGGTTTGCCTCCTCCTTATTCTTTTTTAGAATATCTCTACCTACCTCGATCTCCAGCTTGTGCATAGTCTTTAATGTCTGTTTTGACAATATTAAAATATCTGTAACGCGGGATGCTATCAACAATGGAGAGGACTACAAAAAAGGTCGTTTGGCCAGTCTACATCGACGCGCATAAAACGCGAAAAGAAGGACGAATCTTAGCCAAGGGAGATTCGGTAGGGGCGCCAGATATCAAGGAGATCATTCGCGCAGCGCAGGAACTAGGATTGAGTCCCACTTATGAAGATGAAAAAGCGTATCCACGGCTTTGGTGGGAACACAAAGGCCGGTTGCTCATAGACGTCAATGGTGCAAAGCGAGAGGCGATACGGCAAATTGCGCGCGCGATAAAAGCATCGCGAGCTCCGCACGATTCTTGAAGATAAATGAACAAGCGAATAGAATTTCACACGCATACCATTCTTAGCGACGGTGCGCTTCTGCCGAGTGAACTCATAAGACGGGCGTACGTGGCAGATCACGAGGCCATTGCGATTACAGATCACGTAGACTTCTCTAACATCGATTCAGTGATACGCGCGACAAAGCGAGCAGCGGAGGGGACTAGCGGGATCGAAGTTCTCGTTGGAGCCGAGATTACTCACGTTGTGCCAGAAAAAATTCCCAAGCTTGTTGGGAAAGCGAAAGCGTTAGGTGCACAACTAGTAATCGTACACGGTGAGACTATCGCTGAGCCGGTGGCGCTAGGAACAAATAAGGCGGCTGCAGCTGCTAGCGATGTCAACATCATTGCGCATCCAGGCCTTGTGAGCGAGGAAGATGCAGAGCTTGCGGACCAGAATGGAATCTATCTGGAGCTTACAGCCCGATGCGGCCACAACGTCACTAACGGCCACGTGGCTAAGATTGCCTCGAACCTCCTCGTAAACTCAGACTGCCACGGCACTGAGTTGATAACGAATGCGCAGGCTGAACAGATCGCACGTGGGGCTGGTTTGAACGAAGACCAAGCGCTGCGCTTAATTCGTCGAAACGCTACGTCTCTTCTCAACAAAATTTTATAGGTTTTCCCAAAACCTTAAATAGTTTGGTATATCATATTTATACGTAACGTTTGAGGTCAGGATTTGAGAAGGGTAGGTACTGTAGTTCACGTATCGAATCACGGCTACATTATTCTTAAAGCTGAAGTCTTCCCAACGATTGATTCTCCGGTAGTAACGAAGCGAATGAAGAGAATTGGCACGGTACATGACGTATTTGGTCCAGTAGCGTCGCCATATGTTTCTGTGAAGCCGTTTAAGAACATTGCTCTCGCTGACTTGCGAGAACTCCGTGGCGAGAAGGTCTACATCTGAGCTCAAAGGTGAATATATGGTTGAAGTAGAAAAAGAGCGGATAATAGAGCGCGCAAAAGCGCGAGAAGTTACGAAAGAGCGCCAGAAAGAGCTTGGAGAGTACGAGGAATCGAAAGCTGTCTGCCCCGAATGCGGTTCGCGACAGCTAGTCCAAGACTACGAAAGAGCGGAGCTTGTGTGCGACAAATGCGGTTTGGTTATTGATGAAGATTTCATGGATATGGGTCCTGAATGGCGGGCATTTGATCACGATCAACGCATGAAAAGGAGCCGTGTGGGAGCTCCTATGACGTATACGATCCACGACAAGGGATTGTCCACGATGATAGACTGGCGAAACAGAGATTCGTACGGTCGATCTATCTCTTCCAAGAACAGGGCGCAACTCTATAGATTACGCAAATGGCAGCGACGAATTCGCGTGTCAAATGCTACCGAAAGAAACTTAGCGTTTGCCTTGTCTGAGCTTGACAGAATGGCGTCAGCGCTTGGATTATCAAGAAATGTGAGGGAAACGGCTGCTGTCGTGTATCGAAAAGCAGTCGACAAGAATCTTATTCGAGGAAGAAGCATCGAAGGCGTTGCGGCTGCGGCGCTATACGCTGCGTGCCGCCAGTGTTCAGTTCCAAGAACTCTCGACGAAATTGCGGAGGTTTCGCGGGTGAGTCGAAAAGAGATCGGAAGAACTTACAGATTCATTTCACGGGAACTTGATCTGAAACTGACCCCGACATCGCCGATAGACTATGTACCGAGATTCTGTTCCGGCCTGAAGCTCAAGGGTGAAGTTCAATCCAAGGCGGTCGAAATTCTGAGACAAGCCGCGGAAAAAGAACTAACGAGCGGGCGAGGCCCGACAGGGGTCGCCGCAGCAGCTATCTACATAGCTTCGGTAATCTGCGGTGACAGGCGTACGCAACGAGAGGTGGCTGACGTTGCCGGTGTAACCGAAGTAACAATTAGAAATCGTTACAAAGAACTAGCGGAGGAGCTGGATATTGAGATCCTATTCTGAGGCAGCTCCTTCCTTGTATTTTTTCTACTAATATCACTGTGGACTTCGGTCTAGCACAACATCTGCGAGAGTTGGCAAATTATTTAAAGCCCGGCATCATTTAGCGTTCGGGGCTCGTAACTCAGGGGTAGAGTGCCACGTTCGCATCTTAGGAGAAAAACGTGGATGCCACGGGTTCGATTCCCGTCGAGTCCATAGTTTCTGAGTCCTTTGCTCTTTTTCCTGTTTTTTGAGTTAGATGGGTGTCTAAGGGGTTCACGTCATGTGCTTTTTCACTATTGCTTTAGCTCGAGCTTCATCGACCCCGCAACAGATAAGATACTTTTCGAATTTTTCGTACAAGGAGAGACCTGAGTCATAAAAACGCACCATGAATTCCTCGTTTTCTAAGAGTTTGGCTGCTGAAGGCTTTTCGTTCTCGCCGCTAAACTTCAAGCTTTCTAAGAAGTTTCGCACGTATCTTTTTTCGAGAGTTTTTATGTGTTCGATAACATAAAGCACGTCTTTCATTTCTTCCTGCAAAGCGTCGACCTGGCTTTGAATGTTCTCTCTCATTATGATGTACGGGCTCATCGCTCTTAGCGAGTTCAAGAGTAGCTCTTCTTCTTTGATTCTATCCTGAATGCTCTTGACAAGTTCGCTGATGTTTTTCTTGTACTTGTCTTTGTTATCGATCAATTGTCTCGAAGCTAACTCGTTGTACAATTCTGGGTCTGGGCGGTCAAGCAGGTCGTTCAGTCCGTGCTTAATCGCGAGTTCCCTGACACCGGTATAAACATAGCGTGCTCCGCCCCTCCTCACCTTCAGGAGTTCGAACCTTTCTCTGTTGAGATTTGTAACGGACCGATCCACGCGCTGAAAAAGGTCCTCAAAATCACTGAGTGCAGCTTGTGCGTAATCATCGTCAATCAATTTGGAAAGAGCCTTTTGGTCGATGAGGTGGACCTTTTGTGCAAGGTTGGCCAAAGCTGTATCAAGCTTGTCGTACTTATAAATGAGTCTCTCCATCTCGCTTTTCGGAACCTGCTCAAAAAGTTGATCGTTCACGGCATCGAGCAAAATCTCGCGTGCCCGAATGCTGCCCAGTTGTTTCAGCTTGGCATAGTCCTCTTCTGAGACTCTAATGTTGAAAATCTTGTCCTTGGCCATTATGTAAAACGTAAAACATTTTGGACTAAATACCTATCGATTTCATCAATTGCTGCGTTCAAATGCTGATAATTGCCAGTGAGTGACAGGTTTTGCTCAGCTCAAACGTTCGCATTGCCTCCGATTCTTTTATATCCTAAGCCTTATGCTACTCATTACAGAGCTTCTTGCGAACGTGCGCAGTCGCTGCGCAGATCTTTTCATAGTCGTCATATCATAAGCCGTACACATTGGTCGCAGTGCGTTTTTGGCCTGCATGCGACCCGTCATGAGGGAATCATTCAATGTTAACTATCGGCGTGGTTGCCATTCAGGGTGCTGTTTCAGAGCATATAACGGCTCTAGAAAAGTCCTCGAAGGATTTGGACTGCAAGATAGTGACCATAAAGCGGGTAGGCGTAGTCCCACAGTGTGACGGTTTGATAATTCCCGGCGGTGAAAGCACCACCATTTCAAGGATATTGCGTTTTGAAGGGATTGATAAGGAGATACTTGAGAACAAGGGCATCCCTATGATGGGGACTTGCGCTGGCTTAATCATCATGTCTGATTACAAAAACGAGCATGTGGAAGGTTTAGGACTTATAGACGTGCAGGTCACGCGAAACGCGTTTGGGAGGCAAGCGCAGTCTTTTCAGGTACCATTGACAGTGACCGTTTTCAATTCTCCGTTTGATGGTATATTTATTCGAGCTCCTGCGATTACACAGGCCGGAGACGCAACTGACATATTAGCTCGTTTCGAGAAGTATGGTGTTGCTGCGCAACAAGGAAACAAGCTGGCACTGGCGTTTCATCCTGAATTAGGCAATGATTTGAGATTCCACAAGTATTTTTTGAGGCTCCTTGATTCTTATAAGTGAGGAACCAAGCTAGCAATCTCGCTCGTATGAAGACCCGGCCTTAAGACGCGTACGATCTTAATGAACGGACTAAGCTATTCCTGCACCTTAAGGGGTAGGGTAGGTCCGAGACGCCATTGCTATCGTTTGCGAGGGCCCTAGCGCGCGGCGCCTGCGGCAATCCTTCTTTTCACTCTTTCAAATGCCAGAACAGCTTTAGCCCTGACATAAAGCTCATCGTCGTGAAAAGCTTCTATCAAAGGTTTTATACTGGTCGCATCACCGACTTTGCCGAGAACTTCGGCTGCGCGCTCACGAACAAGTCCGTTTCGATCCTTCAGAGCTGCAATCAGCGGGTCAATCGCGGGCTCTCCGATTTTGCTTAACGCTTCGGCTGCGCGCTCACGAACAAGTCCGTTTCGATCCTTCAGAGCTGCAATCAGCGGGTCAATCGCGGGCTCTCCGATTTTGCTTAACGCTTCGGCTGCGCGCTCACGAACGAACCAGTCTTTGTCGCTCAAGACACGTATAAGGCTCTTAACGGCTCGAGGATCCTTGATTTGGCCGAGTGCTTTCACGGCAGTTGCCCGCACGAACCAATCTTGATCGGTCGTTGCCTCTTGGAATATGTGTGTTGCGGGCTGTCCTATCTTCTCAAGCGCCAAAATAACGTTACTGCGCACTTCCCATCTCTCTTCCGCTAGCGCTAAGGCCAGAGGCTTAATCGCTGGCTTCCCAATTTTGCCTAGTGCTTCCGCCGCCCTCATCCTTTTTTGTGGGTTCTGCACTTCTGATAAAACAGCCATTAGTTGCTCGATCTCTTCTTCAGTCGGTGACAGGTTTTTGGCTTTCTTGATCCCCGCACTTTTACGGTTACTATGAGATGACATGGCTCCGGAAACTTCCAATCAAAGACCATATGCAACGCAGGCTTGCTGCGACATATCTCGCTCGCTTAGAAGGGTTGAGCTAACCTCGCAGCTGGCCGCTACTCAAAGTCTCAATCTTTATCTTGTTCTCGCTCAATCTGGCGAATTCTATCTTTCACCCAATCGGAGACTCTATCCTCGCTCATTTGGTTTGCCTCTTGCTGCTCTCTAATTTTCTCTGACACTAGCTCAAGCAATTCCTTGGAATTTACAGGTTTCATAATGTACGCGTCCGCGCCGAGATTAAGGGACTTTACCGCATTCTCGAAACTTGGGAACCCGGTGATGATTATCTTTATCATTTGTGGATTAGTCTTGTGCAGTTCAGTGATAAGCTCAGTGCCCTCCATGTCTGGTAGCTTGATGTCTAACAGGCATAAGTTGAAAAAGGCAGCATCCGACCTTTCAATAGCTTCTTTGCCGATAGAAGCTGTTTCTACTATGTAGCCGTCTAGCCGTAAAATCTCTTTCAAGACTGCTAGGATTGTCTCATCGTCGTCGACGATCAAAATGCTTTTAGTTTCGACCATAGAATCCCTCTAGACATTGCGCGTTTAACTAGTAGAAAGTTACGCCTCACATAAAAAAGCTCACCTGTTAAAGGCACCGAGACTAGCGCTGGTTGAGCCGCGAAACCGTTTGAGCCGGCGCTCGATCATGCATACCTTTAGTCTAGAACTGCGAGTAGCCTCAAAACCGCGAAGAGCTCCGCTGTCTATGTTGCAAGTGAGAGAAGGGAAAGATGCCCCGCATGCTTTTCCTTGTTCAAATTCTTGCGGCAAAAAAAAGTCTTTTTGAGGGTGCTCGACTGTCGTCTTCGCCGCTGTAAACATAAATTATGTTTCACAATAGGTATATATATGAATAATAGGAACTGTATTTCCACAAAAGTCGTTTTCTCCGTTGGCAGAGCTGAATAAGAACGGAGCGCTCCTAATACAATTTTGCAGGTCAAATAGATTGCCTAGTAGTGAGGGTCTATTTCTGTGCTGGTATAGCAGACGTTGAAAGCACAACCGTTTTATAAAAATGAAAAAACAAAAAAGAGTAGGGCGGTAGTAAATTTGTGTAGCATATTAGGCATCGTAAACGAAAACGGCAAGCTTTTCTCTGCAAATTACATTATTGAGGGAATCAGCCTGATGAATGAGCGATGCAACGGGTTGGGGGGGGGATTCGCAGCTTATGGTCTATACCCCGAATATAAAGATTACTACGCCCTACATATCCTTCTGAAGGATGTTGAACTGAAGGATCAAGTAACTGAGATGCTGAAGGACTACGTCAATATTTATAAAGACGAAGAAATTGAAACGCGCAACGTGGAACGTATACCACAAGATTACACCCCCTGGCGCTTCTTTGTCGACGTGCCTGAACGGTACACAAACGATGCAGACAACTATATCATTGATCTTGCGATGAAGATTAACAGTACAGGCGGCGCCTTAGTGATCTCGAGTGGCAAGAACATGGGCGTTTTCAAAGCCATTGGCTACCCGGACGAGGTAGCAAAGCTGTACAAGCTTGATAATTACAAGGCGTATATGTGGTTAGCACACGGGAGATACCCTACAAACACGCGCGGTTGGTGGGGTGGGGCACATCCATTCAGCATCTTAGATAACAGCATTGTGCATAACGGAGAGATTACCAGTTACGGAACTAACAAACGGTTCCTTGAGTCGTACGGGTATAAATGCAGCTATTTCACCGATTCTGAAGTTTTGGCTTATTTGTGGGATCTTTTAGTCAGACGACACAAGCTGCCCATCGAACTTGCATCCGAGGTACTAGCTCCTCCGTTCTGGGAACAGATCGAGCGAATGCCGCCTGAGAGGAGGCGGATCATAGAGGCGCTGAGAATGACCTACGGTCCCGCAATGGTCAACGGGCCGTTTGGCATTGTGATTGCAAACGGTTCGGGGCTCACCGGAGTTGCGGGCAATGGTACCATGGTGGGGCTCTCGGACCGAATCAAGTTGCGGCCACTCATCTGCGCTCGAAAAAATGACACGACGTTTATGGCGAGCGAGGAGAGTGCGATTAAGGCTGTTTGCAAGAATCCAGACAACGTGTGGGCGCCACGCGCGGGAGAACCGACAGTCGCGATGGTGAATGGAGATGTATAGTTCCGTTCCTGAGTTCAGGGTTGTCATTGACAGGCAAGCGTGCAGGCTGTGCAAAAGGTGCATCGAGAATTGCTCGTTCGGCGCACTAGAATGGCGAGACAACAAAGTCAAGGCGTTTGACGATCGATGCGTTGCGTGCCAGAGATGCGTTAGTATGTGCCCTGAAGATGCTATAGCGCTTCGTCGAATGCCCTCGGTGATGAGTGCCCACCCCATTTGGACCGAGAACGCTCGGAGGGACGTTTTCACGCAGTCGAGAACAGGCGCCATACTCCTAGCGAGCACTGGAAACGAACTCCACGAACGTGTCATCTTCGACAATCTGCTTCTTGATGCTTGTCAGGTAACAAACCCAGCGATCGACCCTTTGCGGGAGCCAATCGAACTTCGAACCTATATCGGTCGAAAACCTCGATTCGTCGAGCTTGAAGAGCTAGGTGACAGTGTTAGGCTTAAGACCGAGCTTTCGCCAGCGCTTAGGCTAGAGATTCCGATTATGATAGCTCAAATGTCCTACGGAGCTATTAGTCTTGAAGCACATGAGGCGCTGGCTCGTGCTGCGGTGATGCGCGGCACAACTATGGGCTCCGGAGAGGGGGGCCTCCACAAGAAGCTCTACCCATACGCAGACCACATCATTGTGCAAGTTGCAAGCGGAAGGTTTGGCGTTCACCCGGCCTACCTGAAAGCTGGGGCCGCCGTTGAGGTTAAGATTGGTCAAGGGGCGAAACCGGGCATTGGGGGTCACTTACCGGGAACTAAGATAACCGAAGAAATATCCGAAGCGCGAATGATCCCGATAGGGGCCGACGCCATAAGTCCGGCCCCGCATCACGACATCTACTCGATCGAGGACCTCGCCCAACTCGTAAACTCACTAAAGGAAGCCACACGATACAAAAAACCCGTATTGGTTAAGATAGCTGCCGTTCATAACGTTGCTGCAATCTCCAGTGGTATTTGTCGCGCAGGCGCGGACGCGATCGTAATCGACGGATTTCGAGCGGGCACGGGTGCCACTCCCAAGGTAATTCGAGATAACGTTGGCATTCCTATCGAACTGGCACTTGCGAGTGTCGATCAGCGATTACGCGAAGAAGGTATACGGAATGAAACGAGCATAATTGCCAGTGGCACTATACGGAATAGCGGCGACGTCGCAAAGGCGATAGCGCTTGGTGCTGACGCCGTGAAGATAGGCACTGCTGCCCTCATCGCGCTCGGCTGCACCGTGTGTAAGCGATGCTACACCGGTAAATGTGCTTGGGGGATAGCTACGCAAGAACCGGAACTAAGGTCGCGACTCGATCCCGTTGAAGGTGCGCAGCGTGTGTCGAACTTGCTATTGGCTTGGTCGATTGAGCTAAAAGAGATCCTCGGCGCAGCAGGAATAAACTCAATCGAAAGTTTAAGAGGAAATCGTGACAGGCTCAGGGGCTATGGTCTGGATCACACCACGTTGGAAATACTCGGTGTCCAACCGGCAGGCAGCTAGGTGAGCGCATGCGCATAGTAGCCGATTATAAGCATTACAAGCAGCTCAATGAGGAGGTCTTTCAGGCAGTTCAGGCTGGCGTAGCTGAGTTGACGCTTGAGGACGTGAACGGCCAAAGGTTTATTGCTGACTGCCTTACAGGCAAGCTCAAGATCGATATCTATGGCACCCCTGGAAACGATTTGGGAATGTTTATGGATGGTCCAACGGTAACCGTCTTTGGGAACGCCCAAGATGGCGTCGGAAACACCATGAGTTCTGGGAAGATAATCATACACGGGGACGGGCGAGACATTTTGGGTCACAGCATGAGGGGGGGCAAGATCTTTGTCCACGGCGACGTCGGCTATAGAGTCGGCATACATATGAAGACTTACAAGTCCAACGTCCCGATAATAGTTGCAGGTGGACACGCTGGAGATTTCCTTGGAGAGTACATGGCCGGTGGCATGATCATTGTTTTAGGAATTCATAACAGCGCCAAAAAATCCGAGATTTTAGGCGATTGGGTAGCGACAGGACAACACGGCGGCGCTATTTACGTCAGGGGCAACGTCGACGAGAGCAAGCTGGGCAACGGCGCGTCGCAATTTCCACTAACTGCAGACGACGAAATCGCTGTCAAAAAAGTTCTCAAAGAGTACTGCCAGGTTTTTGGCCTTGACCTTGAGAGCGTAGTTGACTCCGAATTCACAAAGATCGCGCCACTCTCGCATAGGCCATATGCCGCACTATATACCAGTGAATAAGTTGTGGAGGCGACATGGACCTTCTCTCATACAAAGACCTGAAACGGAAAGTCTGGGATACGGAAAAATGCTGCGGATGCGGAGCGTGTGTTGGCGTATGCCCGACAGAAGCCCTTTATTTTGACGAGGAGCCTCGCCATCCCACGTCCAACGATTATTGTAAGGTCACGCGTGACGAGGTTCCTTGCGCGGCTTGTTATTATGCTTGTCCGAGAGCTGATGAAACCTGCTCTGACGGTTTTGGTACTATCATATCGATATACGAATCAAAATCCAAGATTCGCGTTTCTGACGCCCAATCAGGCGGAGTAGTCAGCTCCGTACTCGCAGCCGCTTTCGAATCGAACGCGATTGACGGCGCGATCGTGATGGGCGTCGATAAATGGAGCCAAGCCGCTCAGCCCGCATTCGTTCAAACGTCTGACGCGGTTCTTGGGGCAGCAGGATCGAGATATGTGTGGGCGCCTATTTTGAAGGCACTCAGAGAAGCCATAGCAGACAGAGAGCTGCACAAGATTGCCATAGTAGGGACGCCTTGCGTAACTAGTGCGGTCAGAAGGATTCGGCAATCGAACGTCGATGTCTTGTCAATATACAAAAACGCAATTCGAGTTTCGCTCGGGCTGTTTTGCACAGAAATATTCACGGATAGTCTCCTCGAAGATTTGCGAATAGGCTACGGGATCAAGCCCTGGGAGATAAGCGGTTTCGACGTGAAAGGAAAGTTCATCGTAAAACTGAGAGATAAAGCTGCGCTCGAGTTGCCTCTAAAAGACTTGCGCACGTCAAAGAGAACTGGATGCGAGCACTGCGTGGACTTTACAAGTGAAGACGCCGATTTGTCGTTCGGAAGCGTTGGCGCCTCGCCTGGACACACGGTCGTAATCGTGCGAACAGATGTTGGTGAAGGTTTTTTGAAACAAGCGGAGCGCCTGGGATATATAGAACTCAGTTCAGGCGTCGATCTTGCCTCTATAGCGAAAATTGGAGCAAAAAAGAAAGGCATACCCTTCGAAACCGCAATGTCACTGCTCAAAGAACCTGGTGACGCGCCATCATCTAGCGGAAAGACTGAATGATTGGTTCCAGATAATCTCTTCCGCGCTTTTGTCCTTCAATCGTCCGGTGTTCGTCTATTAAGAGCCCGTCATATCCTATTTTGTTTAATGCCTCAATAACAGCTGGCCACGGAACTGATCCTTGGCCAACAACCGCGTGCGTTTCTCGAAACCCGTCATTATCGTGGATGTGCACGTGCTTGATTCGCGCGCCGAACTTATGAATCATTTGTGGCACTGGAATATCGGTGGTGTTGCAGTGACCCACGTCTAGAGCCACCTGTAAGAACCTTGATCTCAGTTCGTCGACGATTTCTACGAGACCGTCGCCAGTCCAAGCTTCTTTAAAAGCAGGCGGGAACCGCGGCATATTTTCTATGCAGACGAGAATTTTTTCGTTCTCTGCTTTTTCACATATGCGCGAAAAAGAGTCTCCTTCATTTTCCTTTGCAATTCGCTCGAATTTTCGTAAGCCTCTCGGATAGCTGACGATACCAGGGTGAACCACGATTAATTCGCAGCCGAGTTCGCTTGCGTACGTGATCGAGTTGAGTATTTCGTAAAGGGACGCATTACGAAGCTTGGGATTAATGCTAGCAAGATTCACGCCGCAGAAAGGTGCGTGCATCGTATACGTGAGATCGTAGCTTCGCTTAAGCTCAGAGAGAAGGTTCACGTTTGGTGTGCTATAGTGGACGTGGGGGAACTCAGAAACTAGCTCGATAGCAGTGAAGGTCGCAGCGGCGCTCACAATAAATTCTTTGACGTCAAGCTCAATCGCTGAAGAGACACCATACAGCATTGCTAAACTCAGACCTGAGGTGGGATGACGTCGACTTCTGACCGATTCGGCCGACTGTACTCACGTCCCGTACTCTTTCTTAAGTGCTTTAAGAGCTTCGATAACGATCTCCACGTAAAGGCGCGTATCGGTGCCATAGTGATCGCGGACTTTTGCCGCGTCTTCGTTGTCGAGTTGTAACCGTTCAATCCGTTCGAGGGTTTTCTCGGCAGTTTCTAATACCCATCTGTTTCGTGTTTCCGAATCGACAACGTTGATGAATTCAGGCCGTATGGATACCTTGACCGGACCGTCGTTAGTGCGAAAAACGTTGAGCTTACCTACGACAGCCACAAACGCAGGGACTTCTATCGCACTCAACTGGGTGACTGCCTGTTGCTGATACTGTCCGGCGAATATGGGAAAAACGCCTGTCGGATCGGCCAGTCGAGCGCGCCAGTAGTCAGAATCAACGCCAACGTTTTCCTTTTCTGTAAGTGTACCGACTACAAACACACGGTTGCATTTGGCGCCTGTCGGAGTCAAGAGATACTGAGGCGCGTAGGTATCTTCGTGTTCCTTGTAGACGAGCGTCGACTCGCTGAGCTCTTTCGCGTAGAGGCGTCGTGCTACTTCTCGTTGTCTCAAAGACATTAAAGATGCCCCTCCGCCCTCTTGAGCACGGCATCAATGTCCTCCTCGTGCATCTTAGGCAGCTCTTCAAAATCTGTTATCAGCAGCCATCGCGGGGTTCTGTTACCGCGCACCCTATAGTAGCGTCCGATGATGATCGCCTTCATGGCATCTGCCGCGACGTTTTGGTCGAGCGCTTCCATAGCCATTTCTTTAGCTGCCTCCAGCGTGATTCCGGTCAATCTTTCCGTCATCTCCCGATTAAAGAGCACGTCTGACACGATCTCGCCGTTATCGAGCACACCTTTCACGCGCAAGTCGTACACTCCAGTTACTTCGCCGTGCTCCGCGCAATGCCCCTTAACGACGACGCGACTGCACTCCGGACATCTTTTGACTAATCCCGAGCCGGATTGCACATCGATAATTGCGCCAGAGATCTCGTCTTCTGCGCGACCGACCGCTACCTCTTCATCGAGTACTGCAATTTCGGATGCTTTGTTCAAGCTAACGCTGAAACGTCCCTGCCACGATTTTGTGACCACGTTGCGTATCGAGTAGCTTTGTCCGTCCCTGAGAATGGGCAAGTTCGCATTTGACCAGCTCGTAAATTTGATGGTCCCCGTCTCGTCGCCGAGGAGGCCGACTTGTGCTATTGATGGCGAATTGGGCTCCCACAGCTGTACGACCCGCACGCGGAGGTTGATCCATCTATCTTCCGCATTTATGTCTGTGATCTTTGCGTAGATTACCTCAGTTTCGGAAGCAACGCCTTCTTTGGGATGGAGTTTAGCAAAATAAGAAACCACGCTCCTTCTTGCTTCTTCGATTGGCACTTTAAAATCGTAAACGAGGCTGTTAAGCCGCTGTTCAATGTCGCTGGTGGGAACTGTGACGCCTTGTTCCAAAAAACGAGTACGAATATCTTCCGCCGCCTCTCTCAAGTCCATTTCTTTCCTCAAGCCTTTGGTTTTCTAGTTTGAAAGGCAGGATATGTTGTGCGAGATTGATATAAAGCTTTCTCGCGTGCCAGAAAAGTGTTCAATAATAAAGCTGGAGTGGGGGTTGTAAGCCTCCTTCTGTTTCAAGTGGCATTCATCTAAGCGCTTAACCTGGGTGTCGTCTGGACTGCTCATTCACCCTTTTTAGCTTGCACCTGTGAGGATTCGCCGTTCCATCGTAACTCCTGCTCTCGTCGGTTCTTCACCTCATACTCATATTTGCAGGGACGTACCGTTTCTGTGCCAGAGCCATGACTCTCGCCATGCGAGTTTCCCCGCTCACACGTCCAGAGGGTGGGAGGACTTTCCTCAGCGTGTTCCACCGGCAGCCACTCATCCCCTCTCCTCTCTTTATCTTGAAGGCAAACGTAATATAAGTATTCACTAATATGTGAAGCGTGGATCTGGACGAAGCGCGTGTGGGTATGCATCTCGCACGTCTAGCCATTGAGAGCGCAGTAAGCTCCGGGGAACGGATAGAAGCACCGGAAGGCCTTTCCGCCGTTTTTGAGGAACTCGGCGGCGTTTTTGTAACCCTACATTCAGGCGGCCTGAGGGGCTGTGTTGGGTACCCTTACCCAACTATGACAATCAAGGAAGCCCTGATCGACTCGGCAATCAGCGCGGCCTTACACGATTACCGATTTCCTCCCGTACGGACAGACGAGTTGGCACAGATCACGATGGAGATTACGTTCCTGTCGAAACCGGTACGGATTTTTGGCCCCCCTGACATAGTGATCGGCAAGCACGGTCTCATTGTGAAGAAAGGGTTGCAGCAAGGATTGCTTTTGCCTCAAGTTGCGACAGATTACGGCTGGACGCCCCAGGAGTTTTTAGATCAAACATACATCAAGGCGGGCCTGACCCCCCGAGATGATGGCGCAGAAATATTTGTGTTTGAAGGCCAGGTCTTTTCCGAGCTTCGTCCCGGTGGCGAGGTGGTTGAGCGTTGTCTTGAGTGACGCACGATGAGCACCACAGTCATCCGAAATGCGAAAGTGTTTCACAAGGGTCACATCGTTGTCCGTGACGTACTCGTCGAAAATGGCACTATTGCTAAGATCGGACGTGTCCACGCCGGAGAGCAAGCGATAGATGCACGAGGCCGATTGCTTCTGCCAGGTGCAATCGATGCGCACGTTCATTTTCGCGATTTGGGCGAAGTCTACAAAGAGGACTGGTACTCCGGTTCGTGCGCGGCCGCTGCAGGAGGCGTTACCACTGTTATAGACCAACCGAACACGAAACCGGCGATATGTGGTCAAAGCTCCTATTTCGCCAAGCAGCGCGCGGCACGAAAATCCGTTGTTGATTATGGCATCAACGCGGCTATCGACAGGGTCGACCAGCTCGAAGACGTTTGGCAGCTTGGGGTCACCGCTTTTGGAGAGACATTCATTCAACGTACATCGCGCGAGGACTTACGTTGCGCGCTGCAAACTATCAAGCGCCTTGATACCGTCTTGTGCGTCCACGCGGCCACACGCGCTGATGAACTCTCAGGTGAAGCGTCAGGGATCAGAACAGTTTTCGAATGCAATAGGGGCATAGGAGCCAAGATACACGTCAGCCACCTAAGCACATCGGCAGGGCTGGAGTTAGTAAAAGCTTCTGACCAGGACGTCACCTGCGAAGTCACTCCTCATCACCTTTTTCTGTCTGAGTTCGACGAGGGAAGACTTGGCCCGTTTGGGACCATGAACCCGCCGCTTAGAAGCCGGCATGACGTCGCTAGGCTGTGGTCACACCTCGACCATATTGATATGGTCGCAAGCGACCATGCGCCCCATTCAATTGCCGACAAAAAAATGCCAAACGCTCCTCCGGGGGTTCCAGGAGTTCAAACTCTACTTCCCTTGCTACTTTCGAAGCTGGATCAGATTGGTCTCGGACGTCTTGTCGACTTGGTGTGCACAGCTCCGGCAGATAGATTCAATTTTAAGAGCAAAGGAGTAATAGCTGAAGGGTTTGACGCAGATCTCATACTCGTTGATCTCAAGGATAAGAAACCGATAACGCCGAGCTTGATGTGGAGCAAGTGTGGTTGGACCCCTTTTGAAGGCTTCGAAGGCGTCTTTCCATCGCTCACGATGGTGCGCGGCGAAGTTGTTTTCAACGAGGGATCTATTGTAGCGAAGAAAGGCTGGGGCAGACAAGTTTGTGGAGCTGGTTGCCGCGGACCCGACTAGTCTTCTGCATGACGATAGACAGCCGCTTCCGAGGCATGCGTTCCAAGAGTCACTTACACGACTTTCATGTCAACAGAAACAGCTCTTGCGAGACTAGTCATCGGGTAATCAGATGATCCCGAGACTGGTTAGTCTTTCGGGAAGGTATACGTCGGTAACGTAGTCTAGGCCTCTACTTGCAAACGCCTGTTGTTCAGACTTCTTTTTCAGTTCAAGTTGAAGGTTGATCTCGTCTTTCCAGAAATCAGTACAAAAACGCGGGTCGGTGAGCTCTGATTGGAGTGCTCGAACGTCCTGATCAGACAGCTTATCGGTCGGCAAGTCGTAGTTGACGATGTCGCTCGGGCGTACGCCGATGAATTGTGCAGCCGGGGTTGCCATGTATTCCGACATGTGCGCACTCTTTATCGACCCATACGCGACGGAGGCGAATATTCGGTAGGACCACGGATCCCCGTCTGTAAAAACGACGACTGGCAGCTTTAGCCGCTCGTTCATCCTCTTTAAAAGTCGCCGTGTGCTTCGTGCTGGTTGGCCTTTCAGGTGCACGATAATTGCATCGTAATCTGTGTCGAATCCGTTTTCAATTAGTCTGTCGCGCATACCGCCGGTTTCGATCGCGATGATAAACTTAGCGTCGTGCTCGACGAAATCTAGGTTGTCGACGTTGTAAGGGATCTGGTATCCTCCCTCTCCAACGTCATCAATACAATGGATGACTCGTTCCGATACTTTCCCGCGTCTTTCAACGTTTTCTTTAATTCGAATAGGACCGAAAATCGTAGCGCCATTCTCTTCAGGCCGAACGTGAAAGTTCTCGCGTTGGAGTTCAGTTATGATTTCAAGATCCTCGATCATTCTGTCTGACTCGGGCTGCTCTCTGAATTTGGCTAGTTTCCAGCCTTCGCTAATATAGTAAAGTTCCCTGAGTGTTGATGAGCGGTTCTCATCGAGCTGTTTATTGAGGAATTCAATCGTATAACTCGACTTGAGGAGGCTATAGGCGCCTCTCACAGTCTTACAGCTTCTGGCACTCTCCCGTTCACCATAAACCCAAACCTCTGATTCTTCATTAAACGCAATATTCGATTTCGTTCTTGTTGGAATTAGAAGCTGCGGAATTTGTTCGTTGGTAAACTGATCGTAGATAGTTTTAATGATTTGGAGGAGCCTCTGCTTAGTTACACTATCCTTCTCCTTTTTTGCTTTCAATAGTTCTTCTTCAACGCTCATGCCTTGCCTCATTCATTCACTCACTCGCTTCTTAGGTAGCGCGTCTGCTCCTGTAACCATCTCTGCAAGTATCCCCTCAACGAGAGGATTGGCGCCTGGAGACTGCTCAGACTTAACGGTGTATCTAACTTTTTTTTCTGCATTAGGCTTGATTGATACTTTCCAAATGTTGTCGAACTGGCCGTCAAAACTTGACACTCTTGGCTTAGGAGTTGGATCTTCGATCTCTACAGCAGAGACTTGGTGCAGCTTAAACTCTTTTTGGCTCTCAGAAAAGTTCTTGATGCGAATCGTCACGATCGACGTGTTGTCGTTCTGTTCGGCCGTCTTTTGCACGAGGACATTCCCCATAATCTTAGCAACGATGGGTTGAATATCCGGTTGCGGCCCGCCCGCTACCTCGGATACCTTCTCAGCAAGCTTCGGAAGAACTCTCTCTATTATTTCTTCTTTCTCTTTTCTCTTCGCCAGGACTTTTTGCTTCGCCAAGTAGTTCTTGAGCCCTCGCGCTACGTCTCGGACGGCAAGTTCTATCTCGTCTACTATCTCGGGGATATCCGCGATCGCTTCTTTTGACTCTGAAGTGAATGGAACGTTCGTTGACGCGACGTGTGTCAGAATGACGACTGGGCCTTGGGGAATGCCGCTCCCTCCTGGTTGCAGCAGTTCATAGTTCCTCCAGTTGATCTTCTCTACGGCGTGCGTGCTCGCGCATCCACCTTGTTGATATAACAAAGGAACCCGGTTCGCGAATCGCAGGAGGTCCGTCTTCTCTTCCTTTGGTAAACTCCCTCCGTACGCAATGCCCGCTTCCACGATGAATGGGTTGCCTGTGTGCACAGAGGCGTCCCGCGTAGTCGTCGCGATAAAATCAACGTCGTATTCTTTTTCCAGCCCCTTTCTGATCAGCTCTTCCGTTATAGGGGAGAGGCACTCCGTCGAAGGCGCGATGATTTTGACGGTCTTGAAAGCTTCAAGCAGGCGCTTTGCTTGATCGCGTGAAAGGTCACTGGGATTTACGTCGGGATCGACTCCAGCTTTTGTGCATATCTCTTTCGCGGTTTTGTGTCCGATACGGGCAAACTCGTTTGTCAGGAATGAGGTCAGTCGCCTTCTCTCCGTGTACCGCAGCATCTTGATTAGCGTGCCGAGTTCAATGCCTTCGGGGTGCGGTAGTATTTCACATGGTTCGACCGGCAAGACTTCGGTCACACGCTCAAATACTTGTGTGTCTCCTGTCGGTTCAATCAACGTCAGTCTGGCGTGAGGATTGACTATTGCAGTCGATTTTGCATAGCCATATATCGATTGTTTGCGGGCGCGGACGTATGTACCTTCCATCTCGACTTCAATCCTGGTTCCGTGTGGCCTGTCCCACGGCACAATTTTCTCCATTAATATCTCGGGTTCGTTCGTTTTCGTGTTGATGACAAGCTCGTAGTAATGGGCTTCCTTGTTCTTTCCCGTTTTGGAGTATACTGCCGTAGGCCGTCCAGATGTCAGTTGCGCATACAATACGACAGCCGAGATTCCTATACCTTGCTGCCCTCTGCTCTGTTTCAGGGCGTGAAATCGAGAGCCGTAAAGGAGCTTTCCGAAAACTCGCGGTATCTGCTCTTTCACGATGCCAGGGCCGTTATCTTCTACTACAACGCGATAGTTGTCTTTGTCTACCTTGTGAACCTCAATAAGAATATCAGGAAGTACGCCGCTCTCTTCGCAGGCATCGAGTGCGTTATCGACCGCTTCCTTGACACTTGTTATGAGGCTTCGCGTCGATGAGTCGAAACCGAGGATATGACGGTTTTTCTCAAAGAATTCTGCTATGCTAATCTCGCGTTGTTTCTCGGCAAGCTTCTCGGCAATGTTTTCAGCCATCTGGTGTTCTCCCAATTACAGTTCAGCGCCAACGATCGTGTGAGTTGTAGTGACTCCTTTGATATCTCGTATGTTATCAACCGAATTATTCAATGCTGTCAGTCCTTCGACTTCGATGATGACCACAAAGTCATATTCTCCAAAAACATGATATACTTCTCGTATACCACCTAACTCCAAAAGCGTTCGGTAAACATATCGTTCTTCACCCGGAACGACGTTGACCATTGTAACTCCGACAACCACGATAATCACCTACTGTATAAAAGCGAAAAGCGTATTTAGAAATTGCGATAGCTCATTATAAGTTTCTCGACAAAGCCGGTCTGCTCGAATCTCGGCAGGTTACAGCTAAGTCGCTGCCTCTTGGAGTTAATTTTAGTGCATCGCCAGTCTCTCGGTTGTCTCCTCCGGTCCGTGAACTAGGTTGCATGACGTTGTTCGACACAAAGGATACTGTATTGAGGTCCAACCCTTCGAGAGAAAACAGGCCCCCACGCAGAAATTAGTTAAATAGAAATACGTCAAAACTATACTAAAAAAGAAGCGGAGGTAGCCAAGTGGTCAACGGCGGTGGGCTCAAGATCCACTCTCAAAGGAGTTCGCGGGTTCGAATCCCTCCCTCCGCATCGTGAACCGCCATCATCCTCGTTCTTTTTGCGAGTTTAGTCTGCCGCGCGGCCAGTGACGTTATTCGGTCTAAGGCACTGCTTGTTCTTGGAGAAAGGTGTAGGCACAGGAAGTGTTACAGGCTTCGCGGGGTATATCTATAATAGTGGGAAGGTCAATTACACTTGTGCCAATGATGTACATCGACTTCCGAGCGTCAAAGACGCAATGATGATCCCTATGAGTTCTGAGGCACTAGATAAGCAACTGGCGGAACCGCAGAAAGACGGCTTTTTTACTTTGTGGTTTGATCGGGAGAAAAACATCCACTGAGTGTTAGTGATTGCGTGTCACTCATGAAAAAGAAAATCCTGGGCATAGCTCGTGACGCATTGAAGTTTGTCCTTGAAGTGAGTGCGTCCTCGCACCCAAAAGAATTCGCTGGGATGTTATACGAGACGGACGGGATTATCACAGACATAGACGTTCCTATTACCCAGTCTTCAAACGTAAGCGCTGTCATGAATCTGTTTATGCTACCTGTCAACCCACATATTGTGGGATCAGTGCACAGCCACCCGTCAGGAGCGCTCCAGCCCTCGGATGCAGATATTCACCTGTTTATGCAAAGCGGTGACTGCCATATTATTGTCGGCTACCCTTATGATAGTACGAGTTGGACTTGCTACGATAGAATCGGCGACAGGAGGGAGCTTGACGTGCTAGACGTTGAAATTGAAGACAGCGCCGTGTATAGAGATATACAGGAAACCTTCGGTGGCGAAAATGACTAGAGTACTCGCTACAGGCACGTTTGATATTTTGCATCCAGGTCATATCTTGTATCTAACGAAAGCAAAGGAGCTCGGCGACGAATTATTTGTAATTGTCTCCCGCGATACCATGGTCCAGCATAAGTCAAAACCAGTAATCCCCGAACGGCAACGGCTGCAAGTGGTGAGGGCCTTGAAGGTCGTCGATCACGCTGAACTTGGGAGCGAGCACGACATATTCGAGCCCTTGATGACAATGAAACCAGACATCGTCGCTCTTGGCTTCGATCAGTACTTTGACGAGAAGAAACTCCAAGAAGATCTTGAACAAAGGCACATCCCGTCCAAAGTCATCCGGCTGCCGTTTCAAGACACCGGAGAGCTATCAGGCACTGAAAACATCATTCGCGAAATCATTAAGCGTCGGGTGAAGTGCTAAGCCTGTGCCAGTGATGCTTCTATTCTGTTGATGCCATCCTCTATGTTTTGACGGCTCGTGGCGTACGACAAACGTACGTAACCCTCGCCGTTCGGTCCGAAAGCTGAGCCAGGCGTTACCGCGACAAGAGCATCCCGTAACAGTTTTTCAGTCACCTCAACAGAATTGCCGAACTGCGAGACCTTTGCGAACGCATAAAATGCACCTCTTGGGGGTGCGCATTCTATCCCCATTTTGCGTAGTGCGTCGATCATAATGTCTCTCCGCTTCTTGAATTCTGCCACCATCGCACGCACCGCGCCTTGGTCACCTCTTAGCGCCTCAACGCCAGCTCTTTGAACAAAAGACGTGGCGTTGCTTACTGAGTGTTGTTGGATCTTGAGCATGCCTTGAAGGATGGGTGCTGGCGCAGTTGCATAACCGAGCCTCCACCCCGTCATAGCATAGGCCTTTGAAAATCCGTTTATCGTGATTGTCCTGTCAGGTACTAGGCTACCTATGCTGTGATGCTTAGCCCCATAAATGATCTTTTCATAGACTTCGTCTGACAGCACAAAGACACCGTGATCTTCGGCCGCCTCAGCTGCGGCCTTGACCACATTTTTGCCGTAAACAGCTCCGGTAGGGTTGCACGGGCTGTTTAGAATTAGGAGCTTAGTATTTCTCGTCATGTGACTCTGCAAGTCAACTGGCACGTAGCCTTCCTGTTCTGAAACAGGGACCATGACGGGCTTCCCACCAGCGAACTTAACGATTGCTGAGTAGGAAACCCACGCAGGGTCAAGCAACAAAACCTCATCTCCTTCGTCGATGAGCGTGCAGATCGCTTCAAATATCGCTTGTTTGGCGCCCGTTGTTACGAGTACGTCGGCTGGACTGACGTCGAGGTTGTTGTCATTTTTCAATTTCTCTGCTATCGCTTCTTGAAGTTCGGGAATTCCACTGCCTTGCGTATAGTGCGTTTCACCGCGATCGAGGGCCGTTTTTGCCGCTCTTTTTATGTTCTCTGGGGTTTCGAAATCGGGTTCACCGAGACTGAAACTAATAATATCTTGACCCTCACTTCTGAGCTTGGCTGCGATGTCCGCAATCTTCATCGTTGCGGACTCAGGTATGTGCCGGACTCTTGAGGAAATGACCGGATTTGGCTTCATTAGAGTCGTTTAAAAAGCTTTACAGCGGCTTCTACAGCTCTTTTTGCATAGTCGACGCGTTCGTGTGCTTCAAGGCGGGACATTCTTGGACCTGATATTCCCAAGGTGATCGGCTTGTTGTACTCAAGGGCTAGATCGGTAATCTTTCGCGTCGCGTGCTGCGCGACGATTTCGTCATGCGCCGTCGCTCCTTCAATCACGCAGCCGATTGTCACCACCGCATCTACCTCGTTGTCTGTGGCCAAACTTTTGACTGCCAAGGGCATGTCAAAAACTCCAGGAACTAAAATGGTCTTCACGACATCAGCGCCTAAGAATGCAGCATGTTCTTTAGCAAGAATCTCCATAGGGTACGTAATGTCGCGATTAAATTCAGCCACGACGAATCCAAGCCTTACACGCACTTCATCTTTCTGTTCCATGATAATACTCCTGAGCAGCGCTCTAAAAATCCACTGGTTTTACGTCAGCAAAACCTTCTCTCTTGCCTTTACCGGCTTCTTCACTCAAGCGATTGTTCAACAACTTATACACGTTCTGGGCGTGTTCACGCGTTCGTGCGTCAGCAAGCCGCGCCAGCTCTTTGTCGCTCGGGGCTTCATCCTCAAAAACGAATACCTCTATGATGTGCTTATTGGTCATTAGCTGCGCCCTTATAAGGCCCGTCGATGCTTCGTGTGCGCACTGTTTGTCGATGGCAGCTGATCCAGGCATTCCGAGCGCCATGACAATGTCACACCCTGATTCTTCTAAGAGCTTTTTTGACGCGACTGGCAGATCTTTGATGCCTGGCACGGTATACCTATGAATCGTGCCTGGTACCCACCGTCGCAGTTCGTCTATCGCCGCTTTAGCCATATCATATCTAGCAAACGTGGTGTCGGCTATTCCTATTTTCATGCGTAGCGCTCCTAACGTTCAAGATGAGCCGAGCGTATCACAATTCCTCGAGCACGCGATCTGCCGCGAGCGTTCCTGCCTCCATCTCATCAACGATGCCGCTCTCCAGCAATATTAGCTCGAGCTTCTCTATTACCTGCAATATGTCGCCCTTGCTGAGATTGCCCATGTTGCCTATTCGGAATATACGGCCTTTGAGCCGTTCTTGGCCGCCGGCGATGACGATGCCTCGGCGGTTCATCGCCTTCTTGAGTGCCACAAATTCCATTTTAAGAGGCACATTGATTGCCGTAACCGTATTTGAATACGCGCTTGAAGGGCTGAGCTTTGGAAATAGCTCCAAGCCCATAGCCTGAACGGCTGCGCGAATCGATGTGGCATAAACGCTATACCGATCGATGCGTGCCTCAAGTCCCTCAACCTCTAACAGTTTAAGCGCCTCTTCAAGCGCGAAGAAGAGCGGCATGGCGGGCGTGTAGGGTGTCTGCCCTTTTTCGGCTGATTTCCTGTGTGCGAGAAGGTCGGCGTAGTAAGGTCTTCTCTCCGCGGTTTTGATGACGTCCCACGCCCGATCACTTACTGAGACCATCGAAAGGCCTGGCGGCAAGCCGAGGCATTTCTGAGAGCCCGTAAACGCTATGTCGACACCCCACCTGTCTATTGGGGCTTGAATGCCGCCGATGGATGATACCCCATCCATAATCAGCAGAGCGTCTTGCTTTCGACAGAGAGCGCCTATCTGTTGAACGTCATTCGTCATGCCAGTGGAGGTTTCATTATGGACAAGGGTGACCACATCTGCCCCAGTTTCGAGTGCCTGTTTGACTTGTTCAACTTCGATCGACGTCCCCCAATCAGCAATGACCGCCGTTGAGCTGCCGTAAAGTGCGGTCAGCAATTTCAGGCGTTCTCCGAACTTGCCGTTTTCGATCGCAATGTACTTTTTGTCCGTGCCGAGGTTTCCGACAGCTGCTTCCATAGCACACGTCCCAGACCCATTCAGGATAAGGATCTCGTTTTCTGTATTGAAAACGCTGCGGAGTTTTTCTCGACTCTCGTCTAGGAGCCTCCTGAACTCAGGCCCCCGGTGATTGATCATCGGTTTTGACATAGCACGCAGCACTTGAGGCGCTACCGGAACGGGGCCGGGGAGCATTATCAGCGCGGTCTCAGTCGTATTGTCCATAAATGCGTCTCTCCTTCACGTTATGTGCGCAAACAGCAATCGGTCTTCGTATTAAATCGCAGCACTCTGTATTTAGAGTTTTTTCGTACTACTCTCAGCGTTGTTGCTAACTCACGGTCTTTCTCCCTTGCGGCGGCGAGCTCGATGGCCTTGCTTGGGATTTACCCTTACTCGTTTAAGTGTGCTCCAGAAGGCTCTTCTGGCCTAGAGTAATGAGGGCTTAACGACAACAATGCATTTGTTCGTTTCCCGCACACAGCCACGACGTTCCGTGCTGCGCGTGCTTTGATAATCATAGGGCGCGAGTCGCGCCACTCACCCACTATTCCGGATAGATATGATAAATCATTACGCCTCGGTCAGGGGCGGGTTGTTTCAAAAGCCGCAACCGCTGAGAAGGAGTCGGTCGATGGTATTACAGTTTTTTTTCAAAATGTCGGGCCAGGCATCGCATACGATGTAGATTTTGAAGTTATCAAGGATTCTGAGGCAGGCGATTTTTTGGTAGACAACCAGAAACCGTCGAGTTGGCACTCGCAAAAAAATCCCATGAGGACACTTGCACGAGGCCAAAAATACCCTTCGCGGTTATGAAATTTCATCAAGAGCTTTTCTAAAGAAACTATTGAGGTCTGAAGTTGCTCAGGATGTGCGGATTAGACGCAGCTGAGGCTAAAGGTTCCCGCTATAAAGCACCATATTCTAGTCTACCGGACAGCTTATTCACTGTATGGCCGTGTGAATACGGAGGATTCAGCGCTTGAGGGGGCGTTTTCGCGTTTTTCCAGGCTGCTTTCTGACGCTGTGTCGCATAAGAGACAACGACAAGGAAGGCAAGCGCAACCACGATGGTCCGATTTGTTCGCTCAGAAGCCAATAGGGCTAGCTAATTATGAAGAAAGAAAGAGCTATGGCGAGACTCGGATCCATTTCGTCCCTTCTCTTACATCACGCGACCATTAAAAAGCTGCCACGCGTTGGTTATACGCTCACGACAAAAAAACGAGCGGCTTTCGCGTGCGTGCTCTGCCCTGGTTCAGAAAGAGTTTTACAGTCCTGGGACAAGTACACCGCGATGAATAACCCCGATGTGGCAATACTGGTGGGTTCCACCTCTGATATGTACGTCGCAGAAAAAGCAATAGAGGTACTCGAGGACGCGGGCGTTGCGTATGATCTGGAGGTTATCTCCGCGCATCGAGAGCCAACGCGCCTCGATGAATATCTTAGAAAAGCTCATGCTAAGGTTTATATTGCTATCGCAGGCCTCTCTGCAGCTCTTCCAGGCATTATCGCTTCAAAGACGACCGCCCCAGTGATCGGCGTCCCTGTAAGCACTAAGCTCAGCGGTCTGGATGCGCTGCTCTCCATAGTGCAAATGCCAGCGGGAGTCCCAGTGGCGTCGGTCGGAATAGATGGCGGGAAAAACGCTGCGTTATTCGCCCTGAGAATTCTGCAGGCAAATAGCAGCGCGAAAGAATAAGCCGCACTTCGCAACGACACCGAACTAGCTCTTTGAGTTGCTTAACGCCGCTTTTGCTATTTTTATCGCGCACAGATCTCCGCACATAGAGCAAGCATCGGTCTGTGGGTTGTGGCAGTTGAATTTCGCTCTAGCCAGGTCTGGATCGACTGAAAGTCGGAATTGTTTTTCCCAGTCCAGGCTAGCCCGTGCTTTAGCCATCTCTTCGTCCAGCTTGTGTGCGCGGGGCATTCCTCTCGCAAGGTCGGCGACATGAGCGGCTATCTTTGTGACGATCGCTCCTTGCTTGATGTCGTCCGGTGTCGGCAACCCGAGGTGTTCTGACGGTGTCGTCATGCACAAGAAATCGGCACCAAACATTCCAGCGAGAGATCCTCCGATTGCTCCTGTTATGTGGTCATACCCCGGCGCTATGTCTGTGACGAGTGGCCCTAGCAGGTAGAGTGGCGCACCGTCTGTCAACGATTTCATCGCTTTGACATTGGCCTCGATTTCGTTAAGTGGGACGTGACCTGGTCCTTCGACCAAGGCCTGGACACCGCTTTCGCGCGCCCGCTGTGTGAGCTCTCCGAGCTGTATATATTCCATGAATTTAGGACGGTCGCTTGCATCGTGCAAGCATCCTGACCTCATGCCGTCACCAAGGCTGATCACGAAGTCATACTCACGTGCGATCTCAAGGAGATAATCATACTCGACGTAGAAGGGGTTGTCTTCGCCATTATGAACCATCCAAGCAATGGTGAAAGCGCCGCCTCTGCTGACGACCCCCATAATTCTCTTGCTCTTCTTCAATACTTCGAGGGATTTCAAATTGACCCCCGCGTGGATGGTCATGAAATCAATGCCGTCTTGGGCGTGCTTGCGAACCGTGTCGAACATGTCATCTGTGGTCATTGATACAACAGCTTCTCGCCGCATTGCTGCCTGATATATTGGCACCGTGCCAATCGGGGCTTTGATCTCTCGCAGTATTTGCCGCCGAATACTATCTAGGTCCCCGCCTGTTGACAGATCCATAACAGTATCTGCACCGTAGCTCAGCGCTATTCGTGCCTTTGCGAGCTCTTCGTTTTTGTCGATGTAGTCTATTGACGTGCCAATATTGGCGTTCACTTTTGTGCGCAGCGCTTCGCCTATGCCGATCGCGGCGATATCGTGCGTGGCGTTCTTAGGTATAATGCTGCGTCCACCGGCGATGAGGCGCCTAAGTTTATCGCTTGATATGCCCTCTGATCTGGCAGCGTTTTTTATGTCGTCATTTAACCCTTTTTTGGCTTCCGTTAGTAGCGTCATGGTACTCTTTGATTGCGGGTCCGCTCACACCTCGTACGGTAATTACGTTCTTGTTGCTTAAAAATGTGAGCAGTGCTGGCCTTGTGTAGATCGGACCTAAGCTTTATCTTGCTGCGTGCCGTAAGGTATGGAAGTGCGCGTGGATACCTTTTCGCGGTCCTACGAGAGCAATACCTTCTGGTTAAGTGCAAGAAAAAATGCTGTCGTTGATCTTGGATCTGTAATGACAGCCAAACAGCTGCCGTTGGATGAAGCGTGTTGCATCATTTTGACTCACTTGCACTACGATCACACGGCGGCCTTAGACGGTCTGAAACTTAGTGGCAAGACAGTTGTAATGATGCACGAGGCCGACGCAAAAGCAATCGGGACGAGCGCTTCTGCGGCACATTTTTTTGGCGCTCGCGCCCCAAAGTTTCGCGTCGACACTGTGCTTACAGACGGCGCAGAAATTGATCTTGGTGATTCAACGCTCCGCGTGATTCACACTCCTGGACACACTCCCGGAAGCATCTGCCTTTACGAAGTCCAGTCGAAAAGCCTTTTTTCCGGAGACACAGTTTTTCCGTACGGTAGCATTGGTCGTACTGATCTGCCTGGCGGAAGCTCGCGTGACCTGATACGCTCGATCTCGCGGTTGGTGACGTTAGACGTCAGCGTGCTGTATCCTGGTCACGGGGAGGTAACTGCAAACAACGTAAATGAACAGATTAAACAGTCCCTCAAGCTCGCCAAAGCAGCGGAAGGTCCAGAGTAACGTCGCTAGCGGTGTTTACGTCTTAGTTCTTTCGTTAATCCGTGCCAAACGTGTGACGGTGGGACAGCTCCGGACGATCGAATTTGCGCCAGGTTTCTACGCTTACGTAGGGTCGGCGATGGGGCCGGGCGGCTTCAAACGCGTTGCACGCCACTTGGATGTATCTGCAGGGCGCAACAAGACGCATAGGTGGCACATCGATCATCTCTCAGCCGTCGCAGAGATAATCGGGATAAGTAAAATCGCAACCGGCGACCGAATCGAATGTGAAATGGCGCGCAACTTAGCGCTAAACCCAGTGCTGGCCGGCGTAACGGGTTTTGGCTCGTCAGATTGTAGGTGCTGTACGCATCTTTTCTATGCACGGCACCTTCATGACCTTGAAAACGCGATACAAAACCTGCTTAACAATCTAGGTCAGGAGACAAGTCGTCTGTCTGTCAGCGTCGAAAAGTTGCGATAGGGCTGTGCCTATGAAGCGGGAGCAGTCGCACCCACATAACTTATTTAAGGCTGCGAATCGAGGTCCCGCGCAACGGAGGATGGACTGAATGGGAATACTCACCAATACAGTCGGGAGCTACCCAACGCACGATATTGGAGAAGCGCTGAAGGCAAAAATGAGCCTTCAAGATCTTATGGCCGGAAAGGATCCCTTCGTCACGTCGATTGAGGCTGCAGTCGCCGACCAACTAAGAGCCGGCATCGATCTGGTCTCTGATGGCCAGGTCAGGGCGGATATGGTCAGCTTATTTGCGGCGGGGATTCCGGGTATGAAAAGCGATAGGGGTCGCTCCTACATAACTGGAAAGATTAATCGACCCCTGAAAGCTATTACCGTAAAAGACTTCATGTTAGCACGCCAGTGTGCAGGAACGGATGCTAAAATCAAAGGGATCCTGACCGGTCCTGCTACACTCGCCGCGTCGTCGTCTTTGCGTGCCGGCACGCCGTACAAGTCGAGTCTCGATCCGCGCTTGCTTGATGACTTGGCAAAAGCGCTCCGCTTTGAAGCAGAGCAGCTCGTTCGGGCTGGAGCGGATGCTTTGCAGATCGATGAACCCGTTTTGTATAATATCGATGTCGAGAAAGTACTGCGATTTGTTGACGCGGCGGTCGATGGTATAAATATTCCTGTGAAGCTTCATCCCCACGTCGCATCCTTCAAGGATTATGAGCAGCTACTGAAGCTGGAAAACGTGCAATTTATCGGCGTCGAAGCAGCGAAATTCCCCGTTTTGCTGGATAAATTGACCGGAGCTGCGTTTGAAGATCACGGAAAAAAAGCCGCGCTCGGTGTGGTCGACACTGACCGCCAAGAGGTCGAATCGGTAGAAACGGTAAAGAAGCGAATCGAGCGCGGCATAGACGTCTTTGGTGACGACATGTGGATCAATCCCGATTGTGGGCTACGCCTTCAGAAAAGGGAAGTGGCATTTCAAAAGCTTAAAGTGATGGTTGATGCCGCCACGAGCGTCAAACGCGAGCTCAATTTATCCTAGCATCTACCACTACGTGTGCAACTCCCGGGGCGTAGTCCTTTACTTTCCGCACGCTGAGCAACTCTGCTGATCGAGCGAGTGCTCGGGCAGCCTGCGCCACGTGAGCACGAGGGCGCTCGCCTATCAATTCTAACGGGACGAGTTCGTGGTAGTGTACGATGCCCCCGGGAACGAGAGCTTGAAGCGCTTTGCAAAGATAGTCGCACGCGTCAAAATGTCCCATTATTACGCGGTCAAATTGCTCTTTTGGCGTGACGTCAGCGCAGTTGCCCAAGATAGGTCGAACTATGCTGCCAACGTTGTTAAGCGTGATATTCTCCTTCAGGTAACCATATGCAATTGAATTGAGTTCAATCGCGCATATTGACTGAGGGTTCGCGTGCACGGCCATCGGTATACAAAGCTGGCCTATGCCACTGAACATGTCAAGGACTTTTTCGTTGCCGCCGACTTTGCTCATTCGAGCTCGCTCCGCAAAGTTGCCCGCACAGAACATGACGCGGCTCGCGTCGAGTGCGAATTTGCAATAGTTTTCCTTGTGGACGGTGCTCGTTTCTGAGCCCGCTATGACTTCAATGTTAGGCGTACGTAGGCTACCGCGTATTCCTTTGTCCCACAATGCGCTCTTGCAGCGTGGGTACAGGTCCAGCAACGCCTCGCCTATGTCGTGTTTGAGGTGCTCAATTTTCGCCGGGATATTCACCAGCACCAAGTCGCCAAGGATCTGCCACCTGCGGGGAAGCAGCTGTTTTTCGTCTTCTGCGAGTGGCGCCGGAAGCAATGGTTCAAGCAGCTGATGCCCTCTCATGGAAGGATGAATACTCCTTCTCGCGTCTTCACGACCGGCATCTCTTTACCTTCGTCGTCTTTACAAACATACGGAGGCCTTTTGATGGCAAGGGTGACGTAAGTATCCGGATCGAGCAGGTGGGCCGCATCGGCATCGATCGAGACCAAAACAGTTCTTTTCGCGTCACTTCGAGCGCCCAAGAGCTGGGCGTTGCGCAAATCTTCTGCTTTCAGAGCAGCGCTTTGGCCTGTTTCAAGGTCGACAGCGTTTGTGGTACTTGTTGCCGAACATATCTCATAAATGTGCTGCTTGGCCGAAATAATCGCGCCAGTCGGAAATTTAGGCAGCCTCACGGCGAAGGTTACACGGTAAATGTCCTTTCCGTCGCGTCGTCCCACAAGCTTGGACGAATCGCTGAAGTTGCCGCCCATCTCCCGAACCAAGGCGCGGACAATTCGCTTTGCGGCTTTGACTCTGCCGACGTACAGGTCAAGGCCTTCTCTTAGCTGGATGGTCTTAGCAATAAATGCCAGCCTATCCACCTTCTGTGCGCTGCCAATGGTTCTTGTCACGATTTCGAGGGCGCGCTGTAACTCGGCATCGTCCGGCGTCCTGTGGTCGGCCCGTATTTGAACTTTACTTTCGTAGTAACCGCCTGAGATTCTAGAGCATCTGTCGCATGTCGCTCGGTCTACGCGAACATCTACGTCGAAACTCTTGTGTTGCGCTTCTCCAAGATGAAGAACGTCGACTTCACCGCGCGCTCGTACCATGGTCTGCGTAACTTCATTCAAAACTACCTTGACTGTGGCTTCGTCTGCATCGATCGTGAGAGCCTCTTCGACCGCATGGCAGATTGCGTGATCGAGGTCCTCGTTCAGCCAGTGCCCCCTGAAAAAGTGATCGGAGCACGTCGGACATATCTTGATGGTGAGGAATCTAGGAACTGCCGCGATATTATGATCTTGTGCGAGACACCGCTCGCATATACCGTCCGAGGGCTTGCCACAGCTGGGACAAATGCTTTTTAGAGTCAAACGATCTCCTTTGATTTAGAAAAGAACCATTTGGGCGTGCGGAATGCCGTCAATCGTGATCACGCAGTGCTCATCTACGATGCCGCTGTCGATGCCGCAGGCAACAGATTGTTCGCCGACAAGATTCGCGATTGTAGCGTCTTCGAGTGCCTTTTTCACCTCGTCTTCGTCGGCAGGATGCCCTTTGAAGAAGTCTTCATTAACGGAGAGGTGAAGCTCTCCTTCGCGAAATGTGCGCCCTATTAGTTCTGAATCACATACAGCAACAAGGATCTCTTTGTTAACACTGTATGACTTCAAGTACATAGTCGCAAGAGTAGCGAAATTATCGTTTTCAAGCATTTCATTGTTGTGTGAGTCTATAGTTACGGCTGTACCTAACTGGCTCAAATATTGCCGCTTCCTGCACCAGTCGGGCAATTTCGGCTTCGACTTTGTCTTTTTCAAATCCTAGTTTCGATGCCCTCTCTACAATTGTGTCAATGTGGGCGGATCCTGCCTCTCGCTCGAGTTCCCTAATGATATCCCTAATGCTTTTGATGCGTTCCTGCTGACTTTTGCTTTTTCCAACGGCTATTACGTCGAAATCTCGCTTCCCCGTTTCAGGGTCCACGCCGACCTCCTTCAGACAGGCTTCCACGATTTGAATAACGCGTTTCGCGTCCTCGAGCGTCACCCACTTGCTGAGTCTCATGCGCGCGCTCGCTTCGGCAAGTCGCACGAGAGCTTCGAGCTGGCGAGCGGTAATAGGGATCGGTGAACCCTCGCCGCCTTCCCTCCTTAAGCCTACGTAGTAGTCTATGAATTGCTGTTTGGCTTCTTCAGTGAGGATTGGATTGACCCTTTTTGCGTATCCGATGAACTTCCGCAGCAGCTCTGCTTCAATTTCTGGACTTATTATACTCATTGCGGCCTCTACCTCCTGATTGGGCATTCCTGAGGAGGCCAGTTCTCCTGCAAAATGCGACTGGAGTATGTGTTTTGCGATGCCTGTATCAGTGCTCTCGTTTGGTACATCGGTCAGCACGAAGATCAGGTCAAAGCGAGAAAGAAGGGTGGGCTGCATATTAATCTGCTCTGCGATTGATTCATACGGGTCGAATCTCCCGTATCGGGGGTTCGCAGCTCCCAGCAGAGCGCAACGGCTCTTAAGGTTTGCCATAATTCCCGCTTTTGCCACGCTGACGGTTTGCTGCTCCATCGCTTCGTGGAGAGAAGATCTATCCTCAGACCGCATCTTGTCCATTTCATCAACTGCCGCTATTCCTTGATCTGCGAGCACAAGTGCGCCCGCCTCTAAAGTCCATCTGCCGTCGCCAAATTCATCTTTTATTGCGGTTGCCGTTAACCCCGCCGATGTTGAACTCTTGCCGCTGGCGTATATGCCTCTAGGCGCGAGCTGGACAACGTACCGCAGTAGTTGTGACTTGCCTATGCCAGGATCGCCCACAAGGAGAATGTGAATATCTCCTCGTACGTGTGAGCCGTCAGGAAGCTTTTTCGGCACGCCCGAAAAAAGTTGGAGCGCTATTGCCTCCTTGACGCTCTCATAGCCGAAAATTGATGGAGCTATTGATCGCACGATTGCGCGATCAATTCCTGCGGTCTTTGCGAGCTCGACTATTTTGCTCTCATCCTCGCCCGATATTTCGATGTCCCGAAACTCTTTATCTTCTATTTCGATCGAATTTGCCTCGAGAAACAAATCGAAGGTCGTGCTTTTCACGTTCTGATACTGCCGTTGTGCAACTCGCAGTAAGCCAGTCATTACCACTCTATCGCCGGGAAATACCATTCCGGCCAGCGTGGCTTCTACGTTTGCATCGAGCGTCTGTGGTTGTTCCCCGCCTTTCAAGCCTTCAGGGGACTCTTGTAGCCGAATTTTTTGGGCATCGACGAATTTGGAATGTGCGAAATTCAACTTGAAAGGGCCTTTCTTCCCGCAGACCCGGTGAGAGCATTCAGCTGGCTCTTTGAGCTTGGCATCATCTTGTTCTACGCTCGTGATGTTGCCGCAGCTCAAACATTCAAAGCCCGCTTCAGTGAGCTTCGGACGAACCTCAGTGGCTTTGCGCACTAGCCCTTCGATTGACACGAGCTTGCCGACGTGGTCACTTCTCAGGTCTCTAATCTTTGTCTTATCAGAAACGTTGACGATACGGACTTCCACGTCCAGTTTGCATTCGATGGGCAGATCATATTCAAGGAGCGCATCGTGCGCTGACCTTAGGACAGAAATTGGGCCATCAATTAATGCATCTGCCAGAGCGATGTCGAAGTTTTGTAGGGCCTGATAATCCACATCGATGCAGTTTATCTCTGGGTACTCGCTCGCGAGTTTGAGTATCTGCTTTTCGTAGTATCGGGCGAAAAATGTGGCCCACCGGTCTTTAAAGTCACCACTCATGCAGACTAAACTATACAAATCATTCCACTTAAATCTAAGCGAAGCAGTTATGCACTAATTAAAGCTCAAAATAGGGCTTTCCGGTGATTCAGCAAATTGGCGCGGCTTTGCTTCAGCGCGAAACCGCCAGGAGGACCTGTTGGCACTACCTCTCGATGAACATCAGCGGATAGTCAGCGTCTTCGTCGTACTGCATCTTCACGAGCACTTTCGCCGTCCCATAGGTGACAACGAGCTGGACGTCGAGCATCTTGCCTTCGAGTTCAGCATAGCCAAATTTGTTGGTTTTCGACGCCACGCGGTCTCTGTCGATTCCGACGATGATGCTCTCGACGTAGGGCTGCACCCGTATACTTTCTTCGATTGCTTTTTCGAGGGTCGCAATTGTGTCCAAATCGAGTGGTGCGCCGACGTATTGGTGATATAACGCACCGAGTTTTATGCCTGCTTCAAAAAGCGCTTGGTCTCTCTCGTTTATCTGAAATACCTCCGGTACAGTGGGTTCAGAACATACACAATCGAGAGTAGTAGAAGAACGGCGGAGATAATCCAATAACTTGTTCCGATCGCGTAAAGAAGGAGGATAAGCAGCAGCAATGCGCCCACGACAGCGAGGGTAATTGTGTTTCTGACTTTCGGGTACTGGATATCGCTCACCATCAGTCCTGCGAGGACGAGAGCGACAGCCAACAAGCCGACGGCTGGAAATCCAACAAGGACATATAGCGCTACTATCATGCCAGCCGCAGTGATGGGCAGCCCGGAAAAGGCGGCTTCCTGAGGGGCGACGTTGTACCGCGCAAGCCGCAACATCCCACCGACTAAGTATAGGAACGACAAGACGAAGATCAAAAAGAAGAGAAAGCGGTAGCCTACAGCGTCTCTGACCGCGTAATACACTAGAATTGATGGCACCAAGCCAAAAGAAACAAAATCTGCAAGTGAGTCGAGCTGGAACCCGAGGCTTCCTTGTCCTCGTGTTCGGGCCAGGTAACCATCAGCTCCGTCTGCGAGGACGCACACAAGGACAAACACTGCGGCAATACCAATGTCGTTTGCCACTGCGAGAAAGAGGATGGCTAACATGCCAAACAGCAAGTTCACTATCGTGGCAACGTCCTGCTCTCTAATTTCCAAATCAAAAGGTAATCTCATAACACCTTCCCCTATACAAGCAACTTAGCGATTGTCGTCTTTCCCGCTTTGACTCTTTGCCCTCGCGATACGACAAATGAATACCCGCTCGGGAGTGCAACGTCGACCCGTGAGCCAAATCGAATCATGCCTATTCTCTGGCCTCTCCCGAGAATTTCATTTTGCTTGACGTAGCATACGATCCGTCTGATGACTGCACCTGAGATTTGGGTGACGACAACATTCCCAAGCCGAGTTCGGATAGTAATGCTGTTCCGCTCATTTTTGTCCGATTCCTTATGAAATGCGGGGAGCTTGCCTCCTTTGTGGTAACGTATGTCGATGACTTCGCCATCGACGGGAGATCTGTTGACGTGTACGTTATGGATATTCATAAAAATGCTGAGGTGGTTGTCTTGTATCTTGAGTACTCTGCCATCTGCAGGACTGACCACGTCGGTCGCGTTATGGCTTTCCGATAACCGTTCAGGATCTCTGAAAAAGAGAAAAAGGGACAGCGTAAGGACTATCCCAAGTAACGCATAAGGAGTGAAGAATCCCATGAACGCCGTTAGCACGGCCCCCCCCAGAATCCAATATTCAGACCCCTTAGCTAGCACGCGTCACGCCTCCTTTTAGCAAATCAAATACGCCGACTACCATATCAAGCAGTTCTGGGAGTATCAGGAATACCAAGTAAGAGATGAGTAGCAACGCACCTAAGGATCCAATTTTTGCAAGGACGTCGTGCGACACGTAGAAACTGTTTGCCGGCAATCCAAACCATTGGTTGCCGGTAGCTGTGAGCACAAACGCATCACGGAGGATGTTTAGAACGTAGATTGTGGGGATAGAGACCATGAATGCCGCCAATTTTCTGCGCGGAGGGGCAGCAACGCACGATATTACTCCAAGGAACAGTGCGATGCTTTCAATGCCAGTGCAGGCGAGAATGAATTGAACCGGGACGCCGTTAAGCGTCAATACGTTCCAATTAGCCTGTACTGCCGGCACGCCAAAAGAGTGTAGTAGCAAGGCAGTCTGCGATGCCACTGCGTCTATCAAAACGTGGCTAAGAGACGAAAACTGTGCGAAGGAGAAGTAAAAAACGCCCCCTACTGCTGCGGCTTTGGTTATTAGCAATGTTAAGTCGTCATCTTTCGTCCACATCATATAGCCGACGTAGCCGCAAAAAACGGCGACTAGAAGACATACTAATACGTTGAAATAGTCGTCAATTGCGAGATAATAGACGGGCTGGTATCCCCAGTTCAGCGCGAAAAAAACCCAGCCCGCAGCTCCGAGCTGATATGTGACTTTACGCGGCGCAGCGATTGCTATTATAAAAAGAACGAGCGCAATCCACAACAAGATTTGCATTAAGTCCACCAACGCCCCGTATCACTACATCAGTACACAACGCCTTATAATAAAACTGGCATATAACCATTTTGACTCCGCTTTTTGGCGTTGTTCTTTTGATCTGCGGCCAGCGTTTTGTCCGTGTTAGTGAGGCAGTAACGGCCTATATATTTATCGTACAAGAGACAAAGAAGTCATTCGTAAGAAGCGATGCGTAATCGGTATCTGTGATCGAAATGGAATTCTGTCCAAAGTGCAAGAGTATTATGGTTCCTGAAGAAGGCTTCGTGAAGTGCCGGACGTGTGGTTTCACAAAAGAAAAAGGTCAATTAGACAAGAAGAAGCACCTTCACGAAATCTCTCGCAATACACGAACCATGTTGGTTATCGAAAGCGAGGCAGAAAACGGCAAGCCCACAATCAAGGCGCATTGCTCTGAATGTGGCAACGACAAAGCCTATTGGTGGCTTAGACAATTGCGTTCCGCCGATGAGAGCGAGGTACGGTTCTTTCGATGTACGAAGTGCGGCAAGACGTGGCGAGAATACGACTAGTTGCTAAAGATAACGCCTACGGACCGGTTACGCAAAAACGTGCCAGAAACACAGCGGACTTCCTCGGCCACGCGAACCAATCGGATACAACATTGAAACCTCAGTAGGTACGCAAGGCCGACTCAAGTTTTGCAAATGGATATCGAAGTCGTACTGGTAAATCCTGTTTATGAAGGGAACGTGGGCGCTGTGGCTCGCGTTATGAAGAACTTTGGTTATTCGGAGCTGACACTGGTCAACCCGTGTGAGCTAGGGGCTTTCGCACGAGCGATGGCGTCGCATGCCCAGGATGTTCTCGACGCAGCGCGGCGTAAGACACTTGAAGATGTTTTAGTTGCTTCCAATTTGGTGATAGGAACGACTGGAATTGCCGGGTCAAGAGCTAGTCTTAGGGCGCCGTACCAACTTGCGAGGCTCGGAGTTAAGCTCGCCGAAATGCGCGGCATCGCCTCAATACTGTTTGGCGCTGAAGATCAAGGACTCTCGAATGAAATGTTACAAGAATGCGACGTAGTCGTTACTGTCGAAACAAGCGCGAAATATCCAGTAATGAATATTTCGCACGCTGCGGCAGTCATATTGTACAGTATAGCTACCGCTACGACTCCTGCTGCAAGACGAACGGTCGCAACCCACGCTGACCTAGACCGATTGCTTCAGCATACCAGCGAAGTTCTCGAAGAAATCGATTTTCCGGCGCACAAACGGCGTCGCGTGCTTCTCAACCTTAAGCGCATCTGTGGCAGATCGGAACTGAGCAGTTCAGAGGTGAGAACGCTTAGAGGCGTACTAAGCAGAATAGAACTCCGTCTCAGACGATGAGGTCACTTAAGGTACTTTCCCACAATCGGACGAAGCTTTTCCAACACCTCGTCTGAAATGGCCTTCGGGCTCGTCACTATAGCGTCCTGCAGTGCGTGCCTGCACTGGCACGCGCTGTTTGTTATTGGGAGGTGGGGCACAAACTCCTCGATAATTCTTTGTGTGGTGGCGGCATTTCTCTTGACGTTGTTTATGACCGTTTCGATAGTCACCTCTTCTTCGCGCCAGACGTCGTAATCAGTAACAGTGGCCAACATGCCGAAGCACATCTCTGCCTCTCTCGCGAGTTTTGCCTCCGGCAGAGCGGTCATTCCGATGATGTCGAACCCCATATGCCGATATGCGTTCGATTCTGCGCGGGTCGAAAATTGCGGGCCCTCAATGCAGATGTACGTACCACCTTTCGTGACACTACAGCCGACCCGTTGCGCCGCGTGATACAATTCCTGTGACAAGTCGTTACAAAATGGGTCGGCGAAGCTTATGTGCACGCAAATATCCTCAAAAAATGTATTTGATCGTAGCGTAGTCCTGTCAAAAAGTTGGTCGGGGATGACCATCTCAAGTGGCCGTATCTTCTCGTTGAGACTGCCTACCGCAGAGATTGCGATGACAGTTGTGATACCTAAGCTTTTCAGGGCGTAGATGTTCGCGCGATAATCTATGCGGCTCGGCGAGAAACGGTGTCCTGCTCCGTGTCTGGCCAAAAAAGCGCAAGCTTTGCCTTCCACCAGTCCGACGGTAATGTCGCTTGAAGGAGGACCAAATGGGGTACTTATTCCTAGCGTCGTCGCATCTTCGAGAAGGTCAGGATTGTAAAAACCGGTGCCGCCTACAAAAGCAATTTCAGCGTTCATTTTAGCTTCCAGCCCCCTTGACCAAGTGCTAGAACCTCTCTCCTCTGCATCTCTTTCAAGATCTCCGGCAGGCGTCCTGGTTGAGCTATGTCCAAATGAATGGGGTCGATCGAGAACCAATGGTTCAGCCCCGCTTTGATTGACTTTTCGTTCCACACCTTTTTTCTCTCCTTGGCCATAAGCTTCGTTATTAAGTCAATCATATCTTCGATAAAATTCCACGGATACACCACCCACATCCAATCTTCGAGAAACTCAGCAAAGTAGTCAGGCGTCGTTTCTGAAGTGAAGAGCAGCTGCAGTACCCCCGTCCTGCAGTCAGCCGGTTTGAACTCTTTCACGTAGTCTGAAGCGTGTTGAAGGCTTTTTCCCGTGTCCGCAATGTCGTCTACGATAAGCACCCGTTTGTCTTTCACCATCTCTTCTGCGATCGGGTATCGAACTCTGCACTCGTCTGCCAAGCGAGCGGTTCCCACGTAGTGTTCAACCTTGAGGCTGATTAGATCCGAAATGCCTAGAAAATCGCAAACCATACGGCCAGCAAACCAGCCCCCGCGCGCGAGCGCTACGACGACATCTGGCTCGTATCCTGACTCCACGACACTTGATGACAAATCGCGACACAAGTCATAGATATAGTTCCAATTCGTCACCGTACATTTGATCTTTTCAGGAAGAGCCATAGATCATCCGTCGAGAAATCATAGTATATATTTCTACCTGTTCTATGTTGAACGGGAATGGAAAAGGAATATCATACAGCAAATGCTATTAGAAAGCGGTGGTTTAAAGGAGTTTTCCTATGCGACTTGAACAAGAAGATCTTAACGCGATAGGCGAAATAGTAGTGAGTCGCTATTTCAAAAAGGGCGGCCTCACGTATACCAGTTTGAGAGATCCGCGGAGAATTTTTAAAGCGTTCAACGAGGTTGACGAGCAGTACACGGCGTATCCTCACATGAGTCGTGACTGGTACGTCTCCAACTCTGTTGATAAAGATGCATACATCGCAAGAACGTGGAAGGAACTCAAAAAGCTAGTAGATTTTTTGAATGACTTGAACGACAAAACCCTCTACAACTTTGTAGTCCGCGCGGACGGCGAGCTCGCGCTAGCCAAAGTCGAAACGCAACGATCGGAGGTTTCAAAAGAGGCCGCGGCGATCGCGAGGAAGCACGATTACAAACTCTACCTTTTCACCGTCAAGGTCCCCAGCAATCTTGAGTACGACGTGGATGTTGTGAACGGCGAGTGAGTCACACGCTTAGTGCGCGAGAGACCTCAGCCGCTTCTGCATGAGAGCGTACGACGCTTTCAAGTTCTCTAGGTTATCAAACGTTGTTTTGAGCAAGTCCAGCTCATCGTGGTTGGTTTCGCTTTTCCAGTGCTTCGCAAAACTAACGAGATTCTTGAACGCTCGTGTCACTTCGTCGACGATTGTAACGGTACTTGCTACTGCAGTTCGAGAAAGCGGATTTAGATCGACAGTCAAAACGGTTTTTCCGAGTTTGGTCAACGCTTGAGCTCTATCGCCGTCTTCCAGCGGAACGAATACCACGTCGGCTTGGAATATCCCGTTCTTGTCGACGTTTGCCCTGTCACTTGCTATGTGCGAGAGTTTGACGAAATCGAACCCGGTCAAAACGTTTGCTACGCCGTACGCGTGCAAGTGATCTGCAATTCTTTTTACCCGCTGTGCTGATGGATGAAACAGATTAATCTCTACGGGGATGCCCGTAACTGCGTGCAACTCGGCGATTTCGCCTGGCACGAGTGTGGCGGTGTTCCCATTAACTGAGAGAACGGGGTAGTTTGCGGTGAGCAAATGGGCACACGCAACTTTGGTAGCGTTGCGCGCACTCTCGCTCGTTTGCTCCCCCAGTAGATAATCAAACGCTTCGCCTCTCCCGTGTGCAATAAGGCCATGAGCACTGGCGATGCCTCGTTCATAGCCATCTACCAGTTTATTGCGTAACAAAAGTGATGCGTAACGGGGATGTTCTTCAGAGACCATAGTCGCTTGACGCGGGCGTCATTTCGTCTGATATAGCGCCCTTCACAACCCCTTGTATATAAGCCTTCAGTGACAGACATGCTGTTGTGAGGTCGGGAAACTTAACTCGAAAAGAGCTCCTGCTGAACTCCTTTAAGCTAGGTAGATTAGAGAAGGATCTATTTGGTGCGACGCCCCCCTCTACGTTTGTCGGTAGATTCGGTTACCCCGAAGTTCTTGCGGGACCGTTAGTTTCCCCTATAGTAGGGGAGCCGGCACTTGCGGAGCCGGCACTTGCGGAGCCGGCACTTGCGGATACGCCGGACAAGTGGCTTCACTTCAGCAGAGAGCAAATAATCGGGCTGAGGTCTAATCTGGTCCGATCAAATTTCAAGTTGAACGTACGAGATGCGCAAGATCCTGATCGACTGCTCATGGAGACGCAGGAGCTTGCAATGGCAGCGCTTCCGGTCGATGTAGAGGTAAGATTCTTGAAGCCGCCGAAGCGCACGCTTCGTTTTGACAGCGTACTCACGCCTATGGGCCCGTCGGGCACCGTGACCGACATAGAGATAGTTGAGAATCCGCACGTGCCAAGGAAAGTGGATATGCTTGCCGATGATCGGGACATCAAGGCCGCAGAGGCGGCAACCATTTTGTATGAGGACTCAATATCTCCCTATCAGATAAGTCGGCTTCTGTCGGTCGGCACGTTGGGGAAAAAGCGTTTGATCGTGCCCACACGTTGGTCTATCACGGCAACCGATTCCATTTTGGGCAACAGTTTGTTGAAACGGGTGCGCAGTTACCCAGAGTACGCAGACGTTCAGCTCTTTATTTCAGAAGCTTTCGGAAACCACTTCGAGATCCTGCTGATCCCTCGCGCGTATGCTTTCGGCTGGACGGAAATGTGGCTTTCGGAGGCGGGAAAGGTCGAGATTGGCGACTTGTATGAAGATGCGATAAATAAGCCCGGATATATGGATGGGGGCTATTACGCAGCTCGATTCTCTGCGCTCGAGTTTCTTGATCAGCGAAGGAGGCAGGCCGCAATATACGTGATGCGTGAAGTCAAGCCCACTTATGATATTCCTCTCGGAAGCTGGGTTATTCGAGAGCTCGTTAAGCAGGCTTTCTTCCAACAACCTCTGACATTTGAAAGTATCGCCGATGCCTTACGGAGCGTCAGGGCCCGTGTCAAAGTTCCCGCCAACACTCTTTTTTTGAAAAAACAGCTAATGCAGACAAATCTCGCGCAGTTTAGTTAAATGAAGGTTTGGGAACAGCCTATGCTAGCGCATAGCGGCAGCAGCGCTAAAATGAATCCCAACACTTATTACTTCTGGAGTTAATGCCACAAGTTAAGATCGGCACTGATCCGGTCTGAGCGAAGCAAACTGGAACGAGGAGTGCAAATGGCCGTAAAAGTCGCAATAAATGGTTATGGAAACATCGGTAAGCGGGTCGCAGACGCAGTAGCGAAGCAGGATGACATGACGCTAGTCGGAGTGGCAAAAACGCGGCCAAATTTTGAAGCCTTTGTCGCTGTTCAGAAGGGCTACACCCTCTATGCATCTGAAGAGGACAAGATAGCCGCTTTCAATGCCGCAGGCTTGGAGGTCGCCGGCACGACGATGGACATGCTAGGCGAAGCTGACGTTGTTGTGGATGCGACCCCAGAAGGAATGGGTGCGCAGAACCTGGAAGCGACCTACAAGAAGCTAGGCATTAAGGCCATATTTGAAGGCGGGGAGAAACATAACGCGATTGGAGCCTCATTTAACGCCTACTGCAACTATCAGGAAGCCCTTGGCAAGAGTTACGTTCGCGTCGTATCCTGCAATACGACCGGATTGTGTCGCTCTCTGTCCGCGATAGATAACGTCGCTGGCATCAAGAAGGCGCGAATCGTCCTCGTGCGCAGGGGTGCTGACCCTATACAAGTCAAGAAAGGACCGATAAACGCGATTATTCCGAACCCGCCTACGGTTCCGTCGCACCACGGCCCAGACGTGAATACCGTGATGCCGGGGTGGGACGTCGCGACGATGGCAGTGCTCGTCTCTACAACGCTTATGCACCAGCATAACCTTATGATCGAAGTCGAAAACAGCGTCTCTCGTGAAGATGTGCTTAGGGAGTTTTATAGCCGTATGAGGCTGATGTTGGTGCGGGCAGGAGATGGGTTAGGCTCTACCGCGGAGATTATCGAGTTAAGCAGAGACCTTGGAAGGCCGCGTTATGACCTCTGGGAGATCCCGATTTGGGAAGAAAGCGTTAACGTCGTGGGCAAAGAGGTATTCTACATGCAGGCCGTTCATCAAGAGGCCGACATAATTCTGGACAATATCGATTGCATTAGGGCGGTCACGGAGACTGAAAAAGATCCACAAGCGTCGATCCGAAAAACTGACAAAGCAATGGGGGTTATGGGTTCTTTTAGGCCGCCGCAGTGCCTCGAGGACAATCCTGAGGAGCTTCGCGAAATTCACCGCAAGTCGTGGGGGACCGAATAACCCGCAAAAAAGCCGTTGACGCGCGAAAAACGCACCCAGAGAACGAAACGCGCGCCTGCGCTGCGGTCGTAGGAACGCCTCGTTGCTTTGCTGGGTTTTGTAGTGCTCAACGAGACTGACTTACTGGCAAAGCGTAGTTCGAGTCGACAGCAGTGTGCCCGTCGATCGAAAACATTGAAAATCTCCGAATCAAAGCGCCTTGAAACGATCTGGGATAACGCCAAGAACGTGTCGGTAGGGAAACAATAGTCGCGATGATCGCTCACTAGGGCCATTCGAAAGTCTCGCTCCCCTCGACCAGCATGCGGCCGCGTTCAGGAACTATTCGTCGAGCCGCCCAACAGAGACTCGCCGCAAATAACGCCGGGCCCGTTTGACGATTTGCGAGTCGAGTCCGATAGTTTGATATCGTCCGAGATAGCGGCACGGAATGAAGTGAAAGAATGAAGTATACGCAGTTGGATATCGCTCCGACCATCAGCTCACTGTTGGGTTTCGAGATCCCTGACAAAGACGGGCGCGAGATCAAAGAGATCGGTGCGTACTGCGCGAACAAGAATATTGATCAAATACTGCTCATAGTAGTCGACGGTGTTGGGGCCGCACTGTATAAGAAATTGGACGGTGCTCTGGCGCAGTTGCAGGCGCTCTCGGACGACGGTCTCTTTTTCGAGATCCATTCGCTGCCCCCTAGGATAACGACTCCAAATATCGGCACTATCTTGACGGGCTATGCTCCGGAGCATCACCTTCTGTATGAAGTAGCTGATACGTTTTATACGCCGGTAAGATCGATTCTTGAGATTGCAAGCGAAAGCGGAATCAAGTCGGGCATAGTGATAGAACTGCTGGGGGCGAAAGCGATGCTAAATCGAGTCGATCTCGCCATTGGTGTAGAAAACCTTCACGGGATTATTGATTACGATCGAAGGATAACCGATCTGGCACTTAAGGCGTTCAGTTTGGAAGGAATAAGGTTACTGATGATACATCTGCGGGCAGTCGATAACTGCGCACACCACTACGCGAAAGCGTGGGATGATCTTGCTTTTTCAGCACAAACGATCGATGAGAATTTGGAGCGGATCTGTCGCGGCTTGTGCCGGCCTACGTTGATCCTAGCAACCTCCGATCATCCTATCCACGTCGAAAAATGGGCGCACCTTGAAGACAATAACACTGACGTCCCACTGATTGCTAGCTATGTGAACGTAGCTAGCGGCCCAAAAAAAGGAGAATAACGGCGCCGACGTTCTACGTCGGCCTCTGCCGACGCCATAGGTAAGTCTATCAATCTCTGGTTCACAAGAGTTAGATGATGAAAGACAGGCACGTCATGGAAGCCATGGGAAAAGCTTACGTCGTGGTCGAAGACGGACACGTGGTTGAGGTTGGAGAACCGTTAATCGAACGGTGTCCAATTTTTGCAAAGGCGCGCGGCATTCAAGAGATTAATCAAGAGGTAATAAAGCAGAATATCGAGTTCCGGATTCGCGATTTTGGCATGTGTACAGGCGAGCGGGCCATCGAGATGGAGGTTTTTGTTGGCTTTGGCGCGTCTGAAGTGATGATGACTGGGCTCCGGCAGGGTTTGATTGACGCTAGTGTCTCGGTTTGTGAGGGTGTTGGCACTGTTATCACGTCCAGCCCTACCCTCACGCAAGGGATTGGAGCGCGGATTTCCGGCGTCATAGAAACGACCCTGATTCCGAAGCTGAAGAATCGAGTCGAGGAAAAAGGGGGAATTCTGCTTGATGGGAACACCGCCATTATTAATCAGCCGTTGGGCGTTGCTCGCGCTATAGAAATTGGTTTCGAGCGCGTGGCGGTCACCGTTGCGACGCTCTCTGACGCTCAGCAATGTCGCCTTATCGAGCGCGAAACGGGCGCCACCGTGGTTGTCATCGGCGTCCACGTAACCGGAATGGAACAGGACGTCGCGAGCGATTTTGTTGACGCGGTGGACATCACTACGGGCTGTGCGTCGCGAGCGATCAGAGAGAGTGTCAGCAACAAAGCGCTCGCACAAGTTGGAACTGGGGTGCCGCTGTTCGCCTTGTCGCAAAAGGGAAAAGAGCTGCTGCTCGAGAGAGCCAAGGAAGTCACGACCCCGATTCTCATCAACACGATGAAACTGCCGGTCCTGCCAGAAGATAAGCAACCAAGGCCTTTGATATGAGGGTGTCCCGTGGACTATGAGTATGGCATCAATACGAAGTTGGTGCACGCCGGAGAGCGTCCATCTCCCGACACTTTCGCGCTAGCACCGCCGATTTACCAAACGTCGAGCTTCGCGATCGACGAGATCCTTCAATCGGGAATAAAACGCGGTAAGTATGTCTACTCCCGGTTTTCAAATCCCACGCTCACGGCATTAGAACTAAAAATGGCGGCCGTTGAGGGGGGCGATGCCGCGGTCAGTTTCGCCACAGGGATGGGGGCCATTTCGGCAATAATGCTTACGCTGCTCAAATGCGGCGATCATCTTATCGCTGATCAAGTGCTCTACGGTAGCACCTATGACCTCTTAAAAAGAGGCGCTCCACGCCTCGGCTTTGAGGTAAGCTTTGTCGACACCTCTAATCCTGAAGATGTAGCTGAGGCCGTACGAGACAACACGAAGCTTGTTTTTTTTGAAACCCCGGCTAACCCGACGCTGAAGTTGGTCGACATTCGTAAAGTCGCGGCAGTTGCATCGGAAAATAAGCTCAAGACGATCGTCGATAACACTTTCCTAACTCCCTATTACCAAAAACCCCTCGAACTGGGGGCCGATATCGTCGTGCATAGCGCTACGAAATACTTGAACGGGCACGGCGACGCACTAGGGGGAGTAGTCATCTCATCTTACGAAGAAGCAGTCACAATCAGAAAGGGGGTGTTGCGCGATATGGGCGCCGCACTTAGTCCTTTCAACGCGTTTCTGATCTTGCGCGGACTTCGCACGTTGGCAGTAAGGATGGAGCGTCACGCCCAGAACGCGACTGAACTCGCTGCTTTCTTGAAAGCAAATAAGGCCGTTAAGCAGGTTCTTTATCCCGGATTCGACCGAAACTTCGAGAGCAATCCTAATCTGAAGAAGCAAATGGCAGGCTTTGGAGGAATGCTAGCTTTTAGGATTCGCGGAGGAGTCGAGTCAGCGGTGACGTTTTTGAACACTCTCAAACTGTGTACGGTCGCGGTGAGTCTCGGCGACACTGCGACTCTGATCGAGCATCCGGGACTCATGACTCACGCAGTTATTCCCAAAGAAGAGAGAAAAATGCTCGGAATCACGGATGATCTTATACGCGTGTCTGTTGGGCTTGAAGACGTTGCTGACATCAAGGCGGACTTGGAACAAGCGCTCGATGCGATTTAGTGCGAGTTTGAACCTGTTAACTCACGTCGCGGCTGCCTCTCTAAATCGGGCTATTACGAATTCGGGATCGAGCGTGGCTAAAAACCATCCTGCCCGAGGGCCCGACGTTTTTGCGAGGAGCGAAATGTATATCGCTTTAAATGCCTCTTTCGAGTGAATCTCCACTTGTTCACTTATGTTATAAACTTCATTGTGCAACCACTCGGGGTCCCAGCTGTCCGTCTCGAGTGCCTTCGCCAGCTTTTCTAATGCTTTTTTCTGTCCCGCTGTGAGCGTTTTGACTTGGACTGGGAGTGTTCGCTGAACCTCAAACTTTACAAACGGCGGTGCAAAACGGTCGAGCCAGTTTCTTACGTTCTGGGCTCTTCTTCTTAGAGCAGTCATGTCGGTAGTTTCGTGACCGCTTCGACGGAGAACTTCTACCAGCTCGTCGCAGTTGTGTGCAATTTGAACCGCAGTCACCATGTGTCTGAACGGCACGTTGCACCCCTGCTCAGAGATTCGAGACAGCTCAAAAGCGCGACCTTCGCCGCGATCAAACTCGTCAACCAGCGTCAATAACCCTAGACCCGGATCGAAATCGATGAGCTTCTCTGGCTTTGTTTTTATGATCATGTAGCGCAAGACGTCGGCAGGCGCGCTCTCGAGCATCTCCTGAATGCTAATAGTCACGCCTTTGGAGCTCGACATCTTGCCTCGTCCTTTGAGGTGGATGTGACCATAAGGAACCGGAACGGGAGGGGTATACCCGTACACCTCTCTTGAGATACGCTGGCCAGTATCGTAGGAGCCCCCTGCGACAGCGTGGTCTTTGCCAAAGGGCTCAATAGTCACGCCTAGAATTTTCCAGCGCGCTGGCCAGTCGACGCGCCAGGCAAGTTTGCCTTGTCCCCTTGAGTAATCAGCAGCTCCTTCGGCGCCGCAGTCGCATCGATACCGCACAGCAGTTTGCTCAGGAACGTGCTCAATGATCTGTGCCGCACTGATTCGCCGGCAGCGCTCGCAAAGCGGGTTATACGGACTCCACCCTGCCGGTAGTTTTCTCTTTGAAACGCTCTCAATTATTTCGGCGATCAGATTGTGCTGTTCGAGCGCGATTTTGGTCGCGTTTGTATAGAGTCCTTCCTTGTACATCCTGTCTGCTCGATAGACTTCGGGAGCGATATCTAATTCACCTAGCGATTCTGAGAAAGGCCTAAGATAGTGCTCAGCGTAGCTCGAGCAGCAGCCAAAAGGATCAGGTATTTCTGACAACGGCATGCCGACGTACTTTTTGTAAGCGGCTGGCAAGAAAGGGTAGACCGTTCGAAGGGGGTCGTACGTATCAGCGATGTATATAAGCCGAGCGGTTTTTTCGGCGTCTCCAATAGCTCTGAAAATAGCGTCGCCTGTCACTACCTCCCGCATGTTACCGACGTGAATGTTGCCGGAGGGAGTTATTCCCGTAGCTATAACTTGCTTCCCTTCAACGGCGCGTGCCACGACGTCCGCCCAGTGAATGTGTGCTTCTTCCATCTTTTATGCAGGAAGCTGAGCTTTTTCTTTAAGTCAATTGCGCTCGGTGGGTCAATCGCCGCTTTTCCCGTACTCGGTGGTCGACAAAAATGTCAAGTCTTTTCTGAGCGTGTCAAGTCCGCAAGTCAGTGATACTTTTGGGGCGCCACGCGCGAATTGCAGATCACAAAGTTTCTTCGTGAATCCAGTCGAGATACGCTGGCGATCCCGATTCTATCCTGAAAGAGATGATGCAAGGGTTCTCGTAGCTGTGCAACTGTCGCACTCTGGCGGCAACCTTGTCGACTAGTGAAGACTTGGTCTTAATCGACAATGCATACTCCTCGTCTTCTTCGATTCTTCCCTTCCATCTATACAGTGACTTGATCGGGGAAATGTTCACGCAAGCCCCTAGCTTTTCTTCGACGATTGCGCGGGCGATGCTCTTTGCCTCCTTTAGAGTTGCTGCAGTTACGTATATGTCAGAGAACATCATGAGACCAGTTAAGGTGAAAGCCGCGTGGATTATTATACTCTTGCATTAGTTATCTTCGCAGCTTATTGGCTTCTCGTGATATTTCTGAACAGCCGAGGCATTCTAGCGCGACACGGCGTTAGCGCTTACGGTCCTATTCTAATGCTCCGGACAACGCAGGGCTTGCGTTTGCTTGACAAGTTAGCGCGTCCAAAACGGTTCTGGAGGTTTTTTGCGAACATCGGCATTCCCTTGACAGTTATTGCTATGTTCTTTATGTTGGCCATTCTCCTAATTGGTGACGTCAGGATCTTGGTCACACAGCCCGCGCCCACCGCTTTGAACGCTCCACAAAACGTGTTGCTTCTTCCCGGAATAAATCAATTCATTCCGTTAACGTGGGGACTCATCGGCTTGATAGTCACACTGGTAGTTCATGAGCTCTCACACGCAATCTTGAGCAGAGTGGCCGACATCAAAGTGAAATCACTTGGTCTGCTCATCGCGCTAGTGCCGATAGGAGCGTTCGCAGAGCCTGACGAATCGCAACTGCTTGGGATAGACGCTAAAAAGGGCGAAAAGATTGCTACGCGTCCAGAACGGCTTAGGGTTTTCAGCGCAGGTATAACAGGAAACTTCGTTGTCGCACTCATCGCATTCACACTATTCTTCGGCCCAGTGCTATCATCTGTAACGGCAACAAACGGCTTTGGGGTGGTATCGGTTGTTTCTGGATCACCCGCGGAACAATCGGGCCTGCAACCGGGTATGACTATCTCTCAGATTGATGGTATTACGATCTCTGACACGAACGACTTTCAAGCATTCATGAACGCGACCCACCCAGGGCAGATCGTTACTGTGAAAGCGATAGAGCAGGGAACTCCCAAGACTTTCGGCATCGTTTTAGCCAAGAATCCCAACTCCGACAAGGGGTTTCTGGGCATCGGAGGAGGGTCAGCGTCAGAACTCCTCACTTTCCTTAAGCGGATCCCGAGTAACCTCAATACTTTTCAAGGGTGGGGCGTCCTCATAGGTCTACCTTTGCTTATTTTTAGCGGCTTTACAGGCAATATCGCGCACCTTTACCAGCCTCTCGGGTGGGCGGCCCCGCTTGGGAACGGCTTTTTTTGGATAGCAAACACTCTCCTTTGGGTGGGGTGGATAAACTTCTACGTAGGGCTCTTCAACTGCCTTCCTGCAGTCCCCTTGGATGGCGGACATATCTTCAGGGAACTCTTTAAGTCGCTCACCGAAAAGATCCTGCGAAATACCAAAGACCAAGAACGGGTCACAAGCGCACTCGTGACGACGCTTGGCGCCGTGATACTTGCGTCTTTCCTGATCTTGCTGATCGGTCCCTATATCTTTGGCTCCTTGTAAGACTCGACGCGCGCTTCAAGAGGCGGTTGGCCTCTTGTACTGGCTGAGGCCTTAAGGAAGCTGACGAGCGGTGTTTGCTAGATGAGTTGCTGACTAAACACTTTGCGAGTGTGTCTTTGGATCTGGAGTTCGCCTACCAGTTCGCAATCTAAAGGTGGCAAAGGAGTTCATTCCGCCAGCCGCACGTCGACAGTCTCTCAAGACGTCAAATGCCTTGCGGAGTATCTAGCGTTCCAGGAAAAACGGCTGTCTTGTATGTAGCTTTAACCGAAGCCCTAAAACCTGCGCTAAGCCAATTCGTTGGCAGTGAACATAGGATGCTCGTTGACGAAATAACTCAAATCGGCCTCATCGAAAGCTGCCTGCCAAAGAGCACCAAGATTCGAGGTGCTTGGGATAGTGCGAAGCTCGTTTCTGCAGGTCGCTTGCGTGAATAGGCGGTTAGCGCGAACGCTCGTACGCGTCGACAATCGCCTGTCCAGTCACGAACGTGAGCTCGTGCCGTTTTGCGTAGTCGATCGAGTCTCGCTTGGTTAGGGCTCTCCCGCTCTGTGCATCGAGCATTTCGCACATAGCCATAGCTGGGATGATGCCCGCCATCTCAGCTAAGACTATTGAGAGCTCTGTTTGTCCTCTTCGTTCTGAAATAAGCCCCTGGGCTGCTCGAAGCAGCGGGACATGTCCCGGAGACCGAAAAGATGCACCGAAGTCAACTGGAAGATTAAGCGCCACTCTCTCTACCGTGAAGCCAAGCTCTGTAATAGTAAGTGCACGATCTATGTCAGTTATCCCAGTCCGAACACCCCTATGATTAACGGCGATTGAAAATGAGGAGCGCGTATCATAAGCAAGATCGCCGGGCTTCTCGCAGACGGAATCAAGCTTCAAGCTGCATCCATTTGAGCTGACGAATTTTAAGATGTCTGACATGAAGGGCAGACAGAGACGTTCAGCAGCTTGTGGAGAAATGGCAACGCAGATCAGCCCGCCCGCCTCTACGCGCATTCGCGCTACCTGTTTAGGTGTCGTCGAGACGGCAGGCACTACCATGTCCGTCTCGGCTTCCCTATCTTCAGAATCATAAATAAGTACCATCTCTCCTCTTCTTACTGCCTTAATTGCCTCTGCCACGCTCATACTATCGCGACCTCGATAACATCACCATTATCCGTGTTGAGAGTTTGTTTGATTGAAACTTGAGCAACGGTCTCGATTACGTCGTTCTTATAATGGGAGCGATCAGGCACAATCACGGCTCCGTCGATGCCTCCAACGGAAGCCCTATAACACCTGATACCCCCATAGGTACGGTTGCTGGTCTTGAAGCTTGAGATATTGATGGGGGTTAGGTTGTTGAGCCGCACACGAGCTGCCGCGCTTTCTTCATCCAACTTTATGTTCAGCGTGCCCGGATATGGCGTGAAGCCTAGCTGCTCTTCAAACTGCTTTGCGTAGCCGCGGATCGAGAGGTAGTACCGGCCCTCGCCCAAGCCTGATACTATGGTGCCGCTCAATTCGATCACCGGTTTTGATTCGAAAATTGACTTATAAGCTAAATACTGTTCTTTCAGTACGTTGGATCCCTTCTCTGTAATGGCAATAGCTTGCGATCTGCCTGATAGCGTTCGCGCAATCAAACCCTCTTCTTCGAGTTCTTTCAGTCTTCGCGAGGCCGTCATAGGACTGGTTCTGAGCTTCTTAGCAAACTCAACGGCTGACACTTGGATAGGTTTTTGCGCCGCGTTAATAAGCGCAAGCTCTAGAAGTGGATCTTTCATTGAACCTTGAGTCACCAATATTGATATGCCTATCAATAATGAGTTGATGTTATAAGAAGCTATTTGCTCTGAGCGTCCTCTGCTGCGAAGCGGCGCGAGCGCATCGCCGTGCTCTGGGCTTGGGTGCAAAGAAACTAGCTTCAGATGGCAGCTGACGCAGCGTTGCGCTGGGCAAAGTCAGCAAGAAGGCGTGGTGCGTCTACCGCAGATACGCTGTCGAGCGTTGAATATCGTCGGCTGAATCGACAGTACATAATTTGCTTCTTTTCTTGAACTTTGTCCTGTGGATAGGTTTCCTTGTCGATTCAAACGGTTTGCATACGGACAGTTGTGAATACTGGGCCCCGCAGGTCGATCTTTTTGTTCCGGCTCGTTATATATCGTGTAGCAACTGGATCTATTCTAAGGTTTAAGTCGTTTGGTGAGCGAGAGATCCGCACTCGCACCTCGAGGTTCGTCTTGCCCTGTTGCAAGGCTTGTTCGATCTCATATGCAGCTTCGGCTGCGAATGCTTTTATGTACGTTATCCCTGTTGAAAGGCCCTCGAGCTTTGTAGCCCCTATAATGTTTCCATCTTTGACAAAAACCTCATTCAAAAAGGCGGGTCCGCAAAGTTTCGTGTTCTCTTCAGGCTCTATCACAGTGATTCGTGCGAACTTGTCTAGGAGCTCTCCCTCCCACGCCACGAATTCAACGGGGCTTGCATCAGCGCCGTGCGTTTTGCACACGTTGACAATTGCTTGTTGTATTGCTTCTCCTCGCAGCGTTGCAGGGGCGTTTCTTATGGTGATGAGACGGGCTAGCTCATCGTCGGTCAAAACGAATTCTCCGTAAAACTGCGGGAATACAAGTGTTCTTATGTCCTTAAATGCGTGCGCGATCATTGCGATTCTCTCTACTCCAATGCCACAGTTCACAACAGGATATTCGATGCCATAGTTAGCTAATGTAAGGGGGCTGTATAAGCCGAAATCGGCTACTTCGAGCCATCCAGCTTCATTGTTTTTTGCGTCTTCAAAATTGGGGGAATATGCAAAAGCCTCGTAGTGCTTTCCTGGCGCATAATAAGTATCGGTGCCAGTGGCAACTTGTCTGAACTGAAAATCCTCAAATCCGAACGGTCGCAAAAACTCCTCGATTAGCCATTTGCCTACATCGATAGACACGTCCTCGTCCATTACAACGCACGAAGCAGAATTGTGCACTCGAAGGTGCGTGGCATCCTCACGCTGCTCTCTTCGGTAGCGAGGACCAATCGAGAAAAGCGTCACAGGTACGGCGGTGTATTTCTGGACGGTAGCTAACGTATCGAACCAGGCTGCAGTCATGTGCGATCGCAGCGTTAGGTTGGAAGCCAGGGGTTTCAAATCCTTGAATTCGAAAAACACCTCTTCGAACACTTGTATGGCGCGGTCGTCGGGGACATTCAGTTCTTTTGCGATCTCCCTAATTAGCTCATCACTCTCCAGCTCGCCGGTTTTGAGTTTGTGAAGCGTCAACTGGAGCGCGGCAACTTTTTTTGGAGGTAGGTGTATACCGAAGCTTTTGATCATCGCCTGCTTCTGTGCACTCAAACCGACGTCCGGCCTAGGTAGAGCGGCGAGATAGTAGCATCTGTCGAGTATAGCAAAACCGGTCGGCCCCCACTGCTTCATGACGTCTGCTTCGGGAAATATCGTTTCGTTGATTACCTCGTCAAACCCTAGCTCCAGCAGTCGTTGCCGCATTTTCTCGATGAGATCGTTCAGTACGTGCGGCGCGCCCTGAGGGGGCGTTTGTTCTATCCGACGCAGGTCGTAGATACTCCCGTCATTAAGCAGTTCACCGCCGTATTTCCACGCCTCTTCGAAGCTTTTTTCTTTGATTCGCAGTATTTCGCTCGTTGGAATCTTTTTCAAAACAGCAGCCTCCAAGCACGGGCCACGCAGCTGGCTTTGTATGGACCGGCTAGCCCAATGGCGCTACAAACCCCTCAACACGATTATACTTAAGTTTTTACGTGATAAAGCACTGTATGAGTAGCGACCTACGTTTGTACCAAATTACAAAGAACAAAGGACTACGGCGGCTTGCTGAGCGCGCTTGAAGGGGTTTAGGTTCCGTGGAAGTCGTGTATAGCAAAGGATGCGAGTTGTGCCAGCTTGGCGCGAAGATGGTGCTTTTTGTCACTGGCTTATGTCACAGGAGCTGTTTCTATTGTCCTTTGTCTGAACACAGGAAAGGAAAAGACGCCGTATATGCGAACGAGCGTCTCGTAAAATGCGATGTCGATCTTGTAGCAGAAGCACGTTCCATGGACGCGCTCGGAACCGGTATCACTGGGGGCGAACCATTGTTGGCTCTCGCGAGAGTCCGGCACTACATGAAACTCCTGAAAAATGAGTTCGGACCGCAGCACCATATTCACCTCTACACCTCTATTGCTCCCTCGGGGCACGCTCTACGTGTGCTTGCTCGTGCAGGATTGGACGAAATCCGCATCCATCCACCGATCGAGGAGTGGGACAACTTTGCGTCATCTCAATATTGCGAGGCGATCAGATATGCCAAGACACTCGGTTTGGAGGCTGGTGTCGAGATTCCAGCCATAAAGCCCGTCCCTGCGATTTTGAGCGTTCTCAAGGAGGTCTGTGGCTTTTTGAATCTTAATGAACTAGAGTTTTCAGAAACAAACTATAACGCTATGACCTCGGCAGGGTTTGTTCCGCTTGAGTATGGCTACGCCGCTGTCGGCAGCCGACAGATGGCCGAAGAGATTGCTACCGATGAGGTGCCTACGTATTTCTGCCCCTCTGCATCAAAAGACAGCGTCCAGCTTAGAGAACGATTCAAGCGTAAAGCGCGGCGTTTAGCTAGACCGTTCGATGAAGTCACCCAGGACGGCACACTCGTATTTGGCGTTGTACAATCGGCGCCGAGTTTCGATTGTCTTGCAGGCATCTCTAAAGACGATTATGCGATTGTTAATGGCGAGTTGCACCTATCTTGGCAACAAGCGCTACGGCTTGCAAAAAAACATCCGGTGCTGGCCGAGGCAGGACGCGTCGTGGAAACGTATCCGGATGGGACGGTGGTTGAAGTAACGCCCCTAAATTGTTGCTTAAAACCGAAAACGTAAATACTTCCGCGCTGACTTACTATCGCCCCGGAAGTGATTGCGCTGAACGGCAAAAATGTTGAGAACCGACTGAAGAATTACCTTGAACGAGACGGGCAAGGGGTGCGCAAGGCCGTGCTTGAACTGTTTCTCGAAAAGCACATCTTCACAACTGAGGAGGTTTATCAACATCTGAGGGATGGCGGGTACGACGTAAGTTATCGGGGAGTTTCCGCCATGGTAGGGCTTATGAATACTCGATTGGGCATCTTTAGGATAGATGTCACCAAGAATCACAACGTCTATTCGCTAAAAGACTCATACAAAGACGTCGTTCGGTCGCTCCTGAGCCAAGAAAAGGGGCTTGGCTCCTTTACCGAAGATATCTTGTCCTAGAGGTTTTATGTCGTGGATCAGAGAAAACGCGCATAACTCACTGTACAAAGCTTACGAACGGCTTTTGGTCAGAGAAGTGACGTCAGCCCATATGCCCCAACACGTTGCGATAATACAGGATGGCAACCGGCGATATGCAGATAAGATAGGCGAACCACGTGCGTGTGGCCACGTTTATGGCGCGTTGACGACTGAGCGGGTATTGTGGTGGTGTCTGGATCTCGGAATCGAACAACTAACGCTTTACGCCTTTTCAACTGAAAACTATCGTCGCTCGAAAGAGGAGCTCGAACCGTTGTTCTCGCTATTCGAACAGAGATTTGTTGATCTCTACAATGAAGAGCAAATCTACGAAAAAGAGGTTCAGGTGCGAATGATCGGAGAACGTGAACTGTTGCCCGACGGTGTGATCCGCTCTGTCGAGCGAGTAGAGGAAGCCACTCGTCACTTCAGAAAGCACTCCTTGAACTTTGCTCTGGCTTACGGAGGACGAAAGGAGATCGTTGATGTCGTGCGGTCATTGGCAACGCGGGTGGAAAACGACACTATCAGCGCCGATGAAATCGATGAAGATATGCTCACGAAGCTTTTCTACAACAACAATGCACTCGCGAACGTTGATCTTATAATCCGATCCGGTGGCGACGCGCGCACGTCGAATTTCTTGCCATGGCAGGCGAATGGCAACGAGTGTTGTTCCTACTTTTGTGCCCCATATTGGCCGGAATTTCGAAGAATTGATCTTCTCAGAGCTATCCGCACATTTCAAGAGAGAGAGCGGGAGCGCAGAATCAGCATCGTTGAGCGCGCATTCTCTTTTCTGAACGAGATAGGCAAAGTCGAAGTTGAAGAGGTCTTCAAACTCTCGCGAAAGGCTTGCGTCATTAGTCACGAAGAAGTAAAAGAGATTCTGCGAGACTTTGTCCCAGCAATCAAAGCTAATAACGACTGATGAGAACGGCGGTTATACTTGCGGGAGGCAAAGGTTCTAGACTCAACTTCGTAGAAAAAGCGCTGCTTGAGCTCGACGGAAAACCGATACTGAACCACATTATTGAAACGCTCTCGCGCTGCGTTGATGAGATTATCGTTGTTGCGAGAGATGAGGAGCAGCAGAGGAGACTGCACCTCGCCGGAATCACCATCGTGCGCGATGAGGTTCAAGATTTCGGGCCTGTGGCAGGTATTTGCAGCGGGTTAAGTGCGTCGAGTTCTCAATACGCATTTGTCGCCGCTTGCGACATGCCGTTTATAAAGGCCGACGTCGTCGACTTGCTGTTTCATAAGGCAGCAGGGTATGACGTCGCTATTCCGTATCCGCTGGAACCATTGCACGCGGTGTACAGGCGCGAAGCGACAATTCGGGCGGCGAAGGTGGCGATTCAGAGGCGCAAAGGGGCCATAATGTACGTCGTAGATCAGCTCCAGGTTAACTTCGTTCCGAAAGATGAGATCCGCCTTATAGACCCCAGTTTGTGCACTTTCGTGAACATTAACAGCTTAGAAGACGTCGAAATATTAAACAAGAAAAAGCTGTGTGACTAAGGCGTCGGTTCAGATTCGGCGTCCGTTCGAGCTGGTGGCGCACGCGTGGCGTTCGGTGGTTTTTTTCGCGTCGCGAATAGTAGTACGAGCACTGCACCTAGTATTCCACAGAAAAGCACCGTGCCGCTGATCGCGCCGCCGCCGGCATACCCGTGCAAACCGGTGCTTACGCTTACGTAGGTTTGGAGAAATGGAAGCACGTACCCCACGCCAAGAAACGTGCAGATGGCCGACAAAAATCCAAACGCGGCGATATAAGCAGCAAGAGAAGCGCTCCAGTTCTGTGTCTTCGCGTGCAGATAGATGAGAAACACAAACCATGTGATGAGCGCCCACGTCTCTATTGGATCCCAGCTCCAGTAACTTCCCCAGGCGCTCTCAGCCCAAATCGCTCCGGTTATTATGCCGATAGTGAGGAGAGGAAATCCTACTGCGACGCTTTTATATGCTAAATCATCGAGTTGCTCTAGACTGAAGTTTGCTAGGGTGCCTGTCGATTCTGGAGTCCCCGAGGGCGGGGTGTCTCTAGAGCCCTCGTCACTCTTACGGTTCAAGCCTTCTGTTATGCCCGCCTCGCTGAGCTGTTTGTCTTTGAACAAATACAGCATGCTCGCTGCGAAAGCGATGACGAAAGCGCAGTACGATAGAATGATGATTGGCACGTGTATAAAGATCCAAACACTCTGCAGTGCTGGGATAAGCGGGGCCGGGTTTGTCGGTTGCATAGAGGCGAAGCCGAGCAGTACGAATGCGAGCGGCAGGATCAGCACTCCGGCACTCTTATAATCAGATTTAAAGTTCAATATCAAATAGCCGCCTACGGCAGCCCACGCAAAAAATGAAATCACTTCATAGGTGCTGATCCAAGGTGGGTAGCCTGCGTACAGCCATCGGGTCGCGAGGGCAAGGGTTTGAAACGCGAATCCAAAAAGTGCTAGGGTAAATCCCATCTCCGCGAGTCGTCGCTTCTTTATTGAAAAATATAGCACAAAAAGGACCGACGAAATCAGATAGGTGCCAAGTGCAATTTCGAATCCAAGATGTTCAAGAGCTGCTGCGTCCATGGGTCGTTCTACTCAGTTCAATGCTCCCTCATATTTCTTCTGATTTGTTCACATGTGGTCAAGGTGAGCGCGGCTCTCCAGCTTCGCGCGCACGCCCTCAATCTCCCTAAAAAACCTTGCTGAGCTTTTGTTACTAATCGCGCCGAGCTGCGTGCTCTGACCAGACTCCTTGATCCAAATTCTCTTGTGTGGGACGTAAAGCGATAGCATTATCCCTACTAGCGTGATCGCCGCTCCGACCCACACGAAGGAGACTCCAGACGCGCTTTTGATTTGAAACGCGACCCAGGCGTTTCCGGACTCTGTCACTCCGTACCCATAAAGGTAGAAAGTAAGCCCCTTATACGTTAGCGGCCCGTTGACCGTGACATTGGAAGTCTGAACAAGGTTTCCATCTAGAACGGTGACCGTAGCCGTGTAGTCTCGTACGGCACCATTATTGTAATAGCTGAGGCTAAAATCGTCGAGTCGCAAGGCAAAGCCATCAACTTGCAGCGAACTGCCTTCTGGAATGACTGCAATTTTGTTGTTGTATGGGTTTGCATTTCCATAAGCGGCTCCAATGGCAACGCCAAGCAAGAGTATTAACACTCCAAAATGCGCGATGTGAGGTCCGAATCTACCAACCCTCCCCTTCTGAGCCAACAAAAAGGTTGTACTCTCTGTCATTGTTTCACGGATCGCATACCCTTTCAGACTGTCTCTGACTTGGGTAAGCGTGACGCCTGAAAGGCGCACGGAGTACGGGAGCGCCTGCATGAAGTGATCACTTACCTCTACTTGAGGCCGTCTCAAGTCACGCCACAAGGGAACGATCCTCGTCAGACTGCAGAGAGCGGCCGATACCGCGAGTACTCCGATAAGAGCGAGAAACCAGGGGCTTCCAAAAACTACGTCGCCACCGGGGTAAAGTGTACCAACAACTGAGACGAGTATAATCAGGCCTATGACAGCGACCGCAAATCTGGTCGAAGTCAGCAATTTGATTGCGAAATTCATACAGCTTACGTTGATCTCAGTGTTGTAGAGCAGTCAAGTTGGCGATTTACGCAGCTGCTCGCGGTTCGGGTGGAGGTCACCGTCGACCCGACGAAATCGGATGTGCGCGACAGATAGGCCCGCCGCGCAATCACAGCCCGTGCCGTCGTTGTCTTTTCTGATAGTCCCGGATGGCCCTGAGCAAATCCATTCTTCTAAAATTCGCCCAATTAACTTCGGTGAAGTATAATTCGGAATAAACCGCTTGCCATATCAAGAAATCGGTCAAACGATTCTCGCCCGTTCTAATCACAAGTTCAGGCTCTTCCTTGAAAATGAGGTGCGCATTAATAGTGTCCTCGGATATCTCATCGGCGTGAAGCTCCCTATTCTGGACCTCTTGCGCTATCGACCGAATGGCGTCGACTAACTCTTTCTTGCCTCCGTATCCGATCGAGATACTCACAGCAGGGCTCTCATCGCCGCTAATGGTTTCTGGGGCGTCCGGTGAGTAGATAGTAGCGGTTACTGACGTAGATTGAAGACAGTCAGTAACCCTTTGGACGATCTGCGACCGCAGCTTTTGATTTACCTCTTCTCCGAGGCGCAGCATGTTTATGTAGACGGTTACTCGACTTATGCCAATCTCGCTGCACCATGAGGCGAAGGCGCTAATTCGCTTGTAAGCGTCGACGCTATCGAGATCCTTTTCGGCAATGACGAGTACCACGTGGCGTGGCACTTCTCGAATCTGGTCGAAAAGTCGTCGTTCGTAGAGGTTCGAAATCATCTCTTACCCTCTCGCAGTTTGCAGCTCTGTCTGCACTCTCACTATCCGTCGCAAACGTAAAGTACTTCCAGCGTGAACCAAAAGGGGGGTAGCGTGAACATCGTCGAAGCACGCAGGCTGACACTTCGCGCGAGTTTCGGGTTGGTCGCCCTGGTAGTTCCGTTTTTGGGGAGCACAGGATCACTTTTCTTCTTTTTGTTTTTATCTTTGTTGATTGTTCTCGTTAATCCCAAGATGCACGTTTTCCTGCTGCTCGCAACGGTCCCTGATCGAAAATCTGAAGTCCTTGTCAAGCCACTCGCTCTGATGCTATCTTTGACGGCGTTGTGCATATTTAGCGTAGTCTCTAGCTTGCCACTGTATGTAGTGAGTGACGTTATCATAATTGTAACGTTGGCTGAAGTTTTGGCTGTTCTCTTTGAATCGTACGGCGGCTTAACTAGTAGTTTGATTTTCATACTGTCAGGCGGTTTTTTTGGTTTTCTAATTGGGGGGGCTGCTGCCACGTTTACAAACGTGAACGCTTCGGCGGACTTCTTGCTTTTTGTTGCTATGATCGGTGCGCTTGTGGGAGCACTATTGCGGACCATTTTGCATGACATAGAAGAGAATGTGGTCCTCCCACTCGGCATCGGTTTTGCCATATGGCTCTTCGTCGGGTTCGACTACTCAGTGCCGGTGCTGCGACTTCTCTTGACCCTCCTCTTCATGATTATCCTGGGCTACGCCCTCGGAAGGGTCAGATTGGCAGACATCTCAGGAATTCTCAGCGGCATTCTAATGGGCCTTCTTATAGTCTCTTTCACGGACTTTCGGTGGTTCGTACTCATCCTCGCGTTCTTCGTTATTGGCGGAATTTTCACCAAGTACAAGTACGATTATAAACGCGCTATCGGCATTGCGCAAGCGGGAGGCGGCGCGCGAGGGTACAAGAATGTGTTTGGCAATGGACTGGTAGCGCTTGTTTGTGCTATCGCTTTCGGGATAACGGGCAACGCGCTGCTTATCGTCGCGTATATTGGTGCCGTAGCAACGGCCACGGGTGACACCCTTGCGAGCGAGATCGGACAGACCCACAAAAAGCTGCCGCGGTTGATCACTGACCTACGGTGGGTACCGCACGGCACCGATGGTGGGATAACGACGCTGGGAGAGTACTCGGCTTTGGCCGGAGCTGGAGCGATAGCGATAATCGGTGTCATTCTTGGAATTGGAGCCCCTAACACAGCGGTGCCCGTCATTCTCGGTGGTTTTTTCGGAGTCAACTTTGATAGCGTGTTGGGAGCGGTATTCGAACGGCGGCACTATTTGACCAACAGCTCGGTCAATCTCTTAGCGACTGTGGCCGGCGCTATTGCAGCGGTGATTATCTATCTATTGCTTTTGTGAAACTCAGAATCACGTTTCCCTGGCCTTTCGACCGAAAGATCATCGCGTCGGACGATAAAAACTGCTTCTCGATCGAATAGAGGTCACCTGATAGTCAGATGCTCGCTCAAAAGCCGATGAACGATTGCTTCGCGTAGGTCGCTTACGCAATTGAAGGGTGACTCTTCTAACCTGAAGACGAGCGAGAACGTAACGCCTTCTTCATCTGTTTTTGATACAATGACTTCAATTGTTTGTTGGTTGATCGCTGCTGCTTTTTCCGCTTCGCGTCGAATGATCTGCTTTGCGAGGCGCAAGTCTGAGTCATAGGAAATGCGAACATCTATTCGAGCTGCTATGTTAGAGTCAGAGTGGTTGAAAACTACTTCGTTCGTTATTGCTGAATTCGGAATGATCATGTGTGCATCGAGCAGGCGAATAACCGTATGTCTGAAGGTGAGATCCTCTACAAAGCCGGATTCTCCGCGCACGGTAATGAAATCACCTACTCCAAATGGTTTGAATATAACAATAGCGATGCCTGCGATGATATTCGAAAGGGTGTTCTGGGCTGCAATTCCGATGATGATACCGATAATGCTAACGCTGGCAAAAATAGCGATCGAAAGCGACTGCAACTGCGGCGTCGAATAAATTATGACGATCAGACCGGTTACGTAGACTGCCGCGATGATAAGCCGTCGAAGAGCGATGTATTTAGTTGCGCTTACTCTCAGTCTTATCGAAGCTCGGCGCAAGTACCGATCTAGAAACGTCTCAATAACCCTGGCCGCGATGATGGTGACGGCTGCGAATAGTAGGACTCGCAACAGGATGGCTGCTGGCGTGTTCAAATCGTAAAGGTCGTTTGGCAGTGCCATGTGCTCACGAAAAGCGTCCGAAAGGCGGAACGCTACTCCGGATAGTAGTATTCTCCGCCTTCGCGTTGTTGGCGGTCTAACTTAGAAGCCATTTTGTTTACTCTCGGCCGGTGGGTGTCTTGATCCCTTCGGAAAGTGATTCCAATGTCTTTCAAGAAGCGGTTCATCCCATCATGCATGTCAAAAGGACCTTCCGCTGCGCCACGCACGCCAGGTTCTCCGGCAAAAACCATCAATCGCTCACTGGCGAGGTCGATCATATAGATATCGTGATCAACAAGAAGTGTGCCCACCTTCTTGTTCTCGGTGAAGCGCCGAATCAGACTCGTCGCCAGTGCCCGCTGCTCTACATCGAGATGTGCGCTCGGCTCATCGAGCATGAAAAGGTCAGCATCGCGGCTCAGGCACGCTGCGATGGCTACCCGTTGGAGTTCGCCGCCGCTCAAATTGTCTACAGAGCGCTCTAGTATGTGTTCGAGCTGCAGCGGTTTGAGGATTTCAGTTCGGTAGTAGCTCGTGTCGTAGGAGTCGGTGATCGCTCTTAACAGAGAGCCGACGTTTTCTCCTGGATTGTCTTTTCCCGTGACATACTGTGGTTTGTAAGAAGTCTTCACTTCCACGTCGACCTTTCCCTCATCCGGTTCGATAACCCCGGCGAGCAACTTCACGAATGTTGTTTTTCCGGTGCCATTAGCGCCCATTATGCCGATTACACCTTTTGTAAGCTCACCGCCTTTTGCATCAAAAGTGAATGAATCGTAGCTCTTTTTGAGATGTTCGACGTGCGCCAGGATGCGCACATCCGTGTCGACGCGCGGTGCGTGGAGCTCAAATTTGATCGGATCGGTTCTAATTCGAACGTTCTCTTCTCGAAGATACCCCTTAAGGTACTCATTAATGCCGACCCTCACTCCTTTCGGGTTGGTAATGACACCGTATGCTCCAGGTTCGCCAAAGGCGATATAAACGGTATCTGCAAGCAAATCAAGGATCGCGAGATCGTGTTCAATGACTAAAACGTTCTTTTGCTTTGCAAGCTCCCGGATCGTTCGTGCGATCTTGACGCGCTGATAAATATCAAGATACGGCGTCAGTTCGTCGAAGAAGTAGAAATCGGCATCTCGCGCGATGGTGGCTGCAATAGCCAGGCGTTGCAGTTCACCGCCACTCAAATGTCTTACCTCGCGCCCTTTGACGTCCTGAAGCTCAAGTTGATCGAACAGCTCGCGACTTATGCCGCGTTCGTCGGCTTTGTCTATGAGGTCAGCGACCTTGCCTGCGTACGCGCGAGGGATAAGGTCAACGTACTGCGGTTTGCTAGCAGTTCGCAGCGTGCCTTCGTAAATGTTCTTTAGATAATCGTGCAGCTCGGTTCCCGAGTAGTGCTCCAAGACTTCCTCCTCGCTAATGTGGTCTTGGCCAAAATTTGGCTTGATCTCGCCAGAGAGAATGTTGGTTATCGTAGTCTTGCCTATCCCATTTGGTCCTAGAATGCCAGTTACGCGGCCAGCTCGCGGAACCGCAAGTCCGTAAAGAGCAAAACCATTGACGCCGTAGCGATGGGTCGGCTGCTCGAGCTCTTCAGGCAAACTGACGATCGCTATCGCACCAAATGGACATTTTTTGATGCAAATGCCGCACCCTACGCACAGCTCTTCTGAAATGATGGGCTTGCCGTCGGGCCCAATGATTATCGTTTCGTCACCTGTTCTGACCCGAGGACAAAAACGCACACACTCTGTGCCGCATTTTTTGCTGCGGCAGCTCTTCTTTTTTAGCACCGCTATTCTCATCGTCGTCAGACCGCTCCTCGCGTCATGCCTAGGCTGGGTGATTCAACAATATCGTCCAGCTGACAAACCAGAAAGCGAACGTCATAAACACTAGGAAAAACCAATCTGTAAAACGATATTCTTTCGTGTCAATCTTGATGCGAGGCAGGGCAAGCCTCTGGGCATACACCACTACTAGAAGTATCAAAATCCCGTAAAGGGGCAGATAGTACGAGAAGACTCCCCCGGCAATACCGAGCAGCGACGAAAGTAACGTCTTTTTGATGCCTTCGACGTGCTTTGTCTGTTCTTCTTGTTCTTGCCTTTCATCGGTTTTTGCCGGAACTTTTTTTTCAGCCTTTTGCGCGGCACCTTTTTTTTCAGTTTTCGGGGCAGCCGTTTCTTTAGTTTTTGCCATGCTTCGACTTCAACTAAGCCTCAACTGTGTTTATATGTTTTGCGGCTTTGTTAGTGCGCTGCAGGCATGCTCAAGTTACACGTGACCCAGCGTCAGTGATTCGCATCTCGAAGAGGTGAAGCCTGGTGCAACAGACACGTCACAAGATCACAGGTTTTATTCGCTTTACCGGCCATATAGGAGTAGTTCGTTCACTAACGACACTTGTACTGGAGGCGATCGCTTGAAGAATGTAATGACAAGCGTTGACGTTGCAGCCCTTTTACCAGAGTTGGACGTGCTTATCGGGGCGAGACTGGAAAAAGCCTATCAGTCCTCACCTGTAGAGATTCGATTGAAGCTCGCAACAAAAAATGGAAAATACGATTTGGTGATCGAAGCAGGAAAGCGATTGCACCTGACGAGTAATCCTGCTTTAGCACCCGCCGTGCCCCCCAGTTTCCCGATGCTGCTGAGAAAGGAGCTAAAAGGCGGAAGGATTGCCACGATTGCGCAATACGATTTCGACCGCATCGTAGAGATACAGTTTGTACGTAGCGATGACGAACGCTACCTGATCTGCGAGCTCTTTTCTAAGGGTAACGTGATCCTTACCGACACATCCAAGCGTATTATTTTGCCGCTGCGAGGTATGAGGTCCGCCGCTAGGCAGGTAGTACGGGGGCAACATTATGAATATCCGGCAACGCAACTCAACCCTGTCGACATTTCGTACGACGAGTTTGAAACAGCGATCGCGTCCATCTCGCGCGACGTAGTGAGAACACTCGCTACGCAGTTCAACATGGGGGGGTTGTATGCTGAAGAAGTGTGCTTAAGAGCTCACGTAGCGAAAGACAAAACGAGCGTCACTTCAGACGAAACTCAGATGCTCTACGCAGCGCTCAGAGCCGTCTTCGATCCAGTGCGCTCAAGTGAGCTGAAGCCGCATATCGTGTGTGATAACGATTCGGGGCCGATCGACGTCCTTCCGTTTGAGGTGTCGCAGTTTGAGCGATACGAGAAACGCTATTTCGCAAGTTTCAATCAAGCCCTTGACGTCTACTACGGCCTAGAGGTTGAAAAACCAGAAACCACGCCGGCGACGCAAGCGCGACTTGAGAAGATCATCGACAGGCAGAAGGAGGCAATTCAACAATTTAAAAGCCGTGAGCGTGAAAATCACTTCAAAGGAGATCTGCTGTTCGAAAAATATCAAGAGGTCGACCGATTATTAAAAGCGGTGCGACAGGCCCGAAAATCGAAGACGTGGGATGACGTGGGTCGCGTCCTCGGTTCTTTGTCGTTCGTAGAGCAGGTCGATCAGCGCACTGGCACGGTGACAATAAACGTTGAAGGGGTCACAATCGACGTCGCTGTAGACAAGGATGTCCCTCAAAACGCGCAAAAGTACTATGAAAAAGCCAAGGTAATGAAAGCAAAGGCCGAGGGCGCGGAGCGGGCACTGGCGCGCTCAATAACAACAATGGATCAAGAGAGAGCGTCGGCAGGAAAACAACTAGGGTCCGCTAGACTTCGCCCGAAGAAAAAGAAAACTCGTTGGTTCGAGCAGTATCGATGGTTTTTTTCGACTGATGGCTTCTTGGTAATTGGCGGAAGAGATGCGGAAACAAACGAAGAATTGGTGAAGAAATACTTGGAACCGCGAGACCTATTTCTCCACGCCGATGTCCACGGAGCCCCCGCAGTGATCGTGAAATCTCAAGGTAAAGAAATACCAGATCCCACGCTGCGTGAGGCAGCTCAATTTGCTGTGTCGTACTCGTCTATTTGGAAGCAAGGTCTCGACTCCGGTCGATGTTACTGGGTGTATCCAAGCCAGGTTTCGAAAACCCCGGAATCTGGAGAGTACGTGCCCAAAGGGGGTTTTATTATTCGAGGCGAGCGACATTATATGGAATCCCAAGCGCGGCTTGCAATCGGCATCCACGATGACAAGATCGTTGGGGGCCCCGTGTCGGCCATAACCCGTGTGGCGCAACCAGTTGCCGTGCTCGAGCCGGGCAAATACAACCAGAGTGATGTCGCAAAGATGATATCGCGAGAATTTCTCGCTAGAGCACGCGAAGATGAAAAGAAGGGCCTGCGAACTGTTGTTACGGTGAATCAAATAGCCAAGTTTCTCCCTTCTGGCTACTCTGAAATACGCGGGCTTGAAAAAGAACCTAGGGGTGGGGTGTCTCCTGGCGACTCAGCTAAGCTCTAATACGCTATTGAAAAGCAGACAGATAAACATATAAAATGAGGACACCAACACGAGATCGCAAGCGGCTATTTATACGATGAAATGCTTGATCGATACGGCTTTTGAGTTACGAGCAGAGCACCTATATCGATGAATGATGACAGGATTCGCGGGACTGTGTGATCCTGAAAGAGGTATGTGAGCATGGCGAAACCAATCTTTGTGAAATTTGACGTCCCTGACGAAATCGAAAGCAAGGCGTTAGAAGCTCTCGAAAGTGCGCGTGATACGGGTAAAATAAAAAAGGGCACCAACGAGGTTACTAAGGCGATCGAACGGGGCATTGTCCAACTCGTGTTGATTAGCACAGACGTGCAGCCAGAGGAAATAGTAGCCCATATCCCACCACTTTGCGACGAGAAGGGCATATCGTACGTCTATGTAAAAAGACAGACAGATCTCGGCGCTGCTTCCGGGCTAGACGTCGGATCAGCGGCGGCCGCAATTGTCGATGCTGGAAGGAGCAAAGCTCTCGTCGATGAAGTCGTCGAGCAGCTCAAAACGATTCGCTCAGGCTAAACTTAGTAGCCAATCTTGGAGGACGTGCGGTGGCAGAATACAACGATGCAACGCCTGCAGAAATAATCGAAATAGTAGGAAACACGGGGATGCACGGAGAGGCGAAACAGGTTAAGTGCCGTGTCCTTGAAGGCTCCAACAAGGGAAGGATAATCACGCGCAATTGTGTGGGCCCCGTCCAAATCGGCGACATTCTCATGCTTCGCGAGACGGCGCACGAGGCTAAGAAACTCATGACGCGGTGAGATCATGGAAAAGCGGACGTGCTCGTTCTGTGGGGGCGCCATCGAACTTGGAACAGGGAAGATGTTCGTCAAACGTGACGGGACGGTGTACCATTTTTGCTCATCAAAGTGTGAAAAGAACTTCAGATTGGGGCGTCTTGCGCGACGCGTCGCCTGGACAGAGCCTGGTCGATTGGCGCGTAAAAAAGCGTGAAAGAGGTCTAGATGGCGTCCGAGGACCACATTGAACACACTTTCGTAATGATCAAGCCGGACGGGGTTCAAAGAGGGCTTGTGGGCGAGATCGTTGCGCGACTCGAGCAAAAAGGTTTGGAACTGCGAGCGCTAAAACTCAAGAACTTAGATATCGAGACGGCGCGAAAGCACTACGCCGAACATCGGGAGAAGCCTTTTTACGACCACTTGGTTTACTACGTCACTTCGGGCCCAATTATCGTGATGGCAGTCGAGGGATTCAACGCGGTGCGAGCAGTGCGCCAACTCGTTGGAGCGACGAATCCTATTGAAGCGGTGCCCGGCAGCTTGCGGGGGGATTTTTGCCTCGACCCCGTGAGGAACTTAGTTCATGCCGCCGACTCGCCAGAGGCTGCTTCACGCGAGTTGTCGTTGCACTTTGGTGCTGAAGATTATGTGAGCGAAGTGCGGGTCGGGGAGCTCAACGATTAGCTCTCCTCGCACATTGCCATAAAATGCCTCGGATTTTTATAGACCTGGAAAAGTGCGACGGCATAGGAAAATGTGCCCGCGTTTGTCCAAAAGGCGAGCTGATCTACGGAACGGCAATCTTCAATGGCAAGCGAAAATGTATTGTTAAGGATCCGCGTTACTGTCTCGGGTGCACGACTTGCATTGGCAGTTGTCCCAAGCACGCCATCCGCATCGACTTCTCGGCACCCAGAACCTAATGCTCGTCGCAGATCTTGAGAAAGTTCAGCAGAAGGGTATTGCCCGCCTCTGTGTGCGCCACTTCGGGATGCCACTGCACCCCGTAGATAGGTTTAGAAGTGTGTTTCATCGCTTCTATCTCGCATATCGCTGAACGGGCGAGTTTTGTAAAATTATTCGGCAAACGACTGACTTCGTCGGCGTGTGACGCCCACGCAGTTATTGTTGGCCTAATCCCTAGTAGTATGTCGTCAGGCTCGATGATCTCGACTGTAACGTGAGCGTATCCGCCCGACGCGCCTTTGCCGACGGCGCCGCCAAACGTCTCTGCTATCAGCTGATGGCCCAAACAAATCCCTAGAATCGGCAGCTCTAACTCTCGTACGTACTGCTTGCAATTCCCGATGCGGTCCATCGTTGGGCCACCGCTCAAGATTAAGCCATCGGGACTGCGCTGGAGCACCTCGTCGGCGCTAAGCGTATTCTTCACGAGCTCGCATCGGGTGCCGAGGTCCCGAACAGCGCGATGAATCAAATGGGCAAACTGTCCGTAATTATTGATTACTAAAACCGACGTCAAAAGTTCACCGAAGGTCGCGCAAAAAAAGAAAGTTCAAGCTTTCTTCGCGGTGTACACGCGCCACGTGGTTCCGTGAGAATAGCTCCACTTCTCAATGACGATATCGTCGGCATTATCGATCAGCATGCTAATATTCGTACCGACTTCGTTGGGACTCAGGCCTAGTTCTCGCGCTATTGATTTGCTTTTGAAAAAGTGCTTGCCTCGTATAACCCCTTTTTTCAAATAGCACAGTATCTTCGTTTGGTTGTCGTTAGGACCAGACATCTTAATCTCTCATGTACAGTGACTGCTTTTGCTATATATACGCTCTTACTTGGACGTTTTCGAGCATTCCTGCGCCTGCTGCGACCCCATGAGCGAACGGCATCATGCGTAGTTAGACAAAAAGTGCTGTCCTTTCTCAAGGGGAATCGCATCGATCCCGAGGTGGGCGTGAACGAGACGCGCAAACTTCTTTGCAAACCCATGGCACGTGTAGACCACTTCAGGGTTGCACCGGTCAACGAAGCGTAAAAGGTCTTGAAAATCTGCGTGATCTGATAGTGCAAAAGCGTAGTCTACACCTCTAAAGTAGTTGAAACCGCGGCTAGTCGCCCAACCGGAAACTGCAAGCGTGCGCTTTTTCCGACGGAGCGGTCCGTCATACCCTTGGGGGGTTGAGCGCGCCGACGTAATGAGCACAAATGGTTCTCGCGATTCTGCGACTGAAGCTGCGTCAAATAGTCGATCACGAAAGTCGTAACCAAAGCTCTTGAGCGCGTCATTAATCTCGTATATACCGCTGTCGACGAAAGGGGCGTGATCGCGAAGTATGTGTGTGAGCTCTTGCGCCTTTCCGAAAGGATAAGCGAGGACGATTACCGATTCGTCGTTCTCAATGCACGAAGCGACACATTGTCGAATCTGCGTGGCGACTTCATTCGTTTCGGGAAAGACGTACTCCTCACTTCCGAAGGTGGATTCGACGATCAAAACGTCGGCATCGACGGGCTGCGCTCCCTGCGAAAAAAACTTTTGTTTGGTGCAGAAGTCGCCGGTGTAGAGGATACTTTGGTCCCCCTCCAGGAAAAACATGCGCGAGCCGACAACGTGACCCGCGTCAAGTGGCAACACACTTGCGTGGCTCAATATGTCTGCTGTCGCCCGTTTCCTGAGCTTTAGCAGTTTCTGCGTGACATCAGACATGACGACGCTTTTGCCGTGGCAGCGAGTAGGAAGGTGGTCAGAGTGCCCGTGTGAAACCAAATTGATTTCTTCTGGGGAGTACGTTCTCGGGTCGAGTCTGAATTTTGTTCCGTCTGCAAAAGTGACGGATATTCCGTTTTTCTGATAGATCATACAGGCCGCTTGCTCGGGCATCCCCGCAGAATGCGGTTACGGTAAATTACCTTCACCGCTCAGTCCGTGCTGTATTTCCAAATTCATTGCGATGAGAATCTCAAAGATTTCTTTTACTGAACCCGCGTCAATGTTTCGTTCAGTAGCCATATCGACGGCTCTATTCAGCACCCGTTCGTGCTGTTTCTCATCGTCAATCGGGGTGAAGCCATCAGCCCTTTTCGCGTGCAAGACCTGCGACGCCAGGTCTGTGCGTCGCGCTATCAATTCAACGATTTCCGCATCGATTGCTGCTATTTGACCTCGCACTTTTTCTAGCATCCGGCTTGACTTTATATGCCTCGTATTACAAGAAGCTTGGCTCTTCGTCGTTGCTCGACGGTCAATCCGTTTCTATCTGCGCTCCTCTATTCGAAGTCTCAGTCTCAATAATAAATCCCTCGAGCGGTTCCCACGCCTGTTTGACGGTCCGCAAAGATGAGCGATCCACAAGAGCGATATATGCTGGTCCCGTTCCGGAAAGGGTCGCGGCTTGCGCTCCGGCACCTAGCGCGGACAGTATGGGCTCTGGACTGAATCCAAACGCGGCGCAGTATAACACGCCGTTTAACACCATAGCCTTCGCATATTCGCCATTGAGAGCCAAATGATACGCCGAATCGACCCACGGTGCGAGCAGTCTTGCTCGCGAGACGTCCGCCTTCGCTGAAAACGCTTTGCTTCGCGGGATGTATACTAGTACGGTGGCGTTTATTTCAACGCGCTTTAGAAGCACGTCGTTCTCATTGTCAGTGAATACAAGCCCTCCGAAAAATGAGGCACACGCATCATCGAACGCCCCCGTAACGGTAACCCCAGCCCTTCGTGCTGCGAGGACGCCAAGTTTGACGATGTCGAGCGGTTCCAGTTCAACGTCAAGGGCTTCGACTAGTGCGAGCACCGCTGCGTTCGCTGCTGCGCTGCTGCTTTTAAGACCACTTGCGATCGGTATTTCGCTTCTCGTCACAATGTGGACGCCGGATTTTGGGGCGTATCGTTCGACAACCAACCGCCCACACTCTGCGATGAGCGAGGTATCCGCAGAGGGATTATCGGCAATTTCGCACGTGATGCCGCTGTCGACGACCTCAACCTCAGCCTGAGTTTTCAGCCCGATAGCAAAAGCAGATCCTTTGAGCGTTGCGATCGCGTTGATGACGGTGCCGGCCCCGTACGTTGACGCTCGTATCATCCTATGCTCCACTGTTTTACGTAGTATATAGACTTGCGAACGTTAAAACGGCCGCTTTTTTCGCTTGTAGCGCATGGCAACACCGGCGTGACGAACGTTGCGCTAGATACGGTTGATTCTTTGATAAGAACTTATCTCTCATTTTTGCTCTTGTGTAAGACTCGTATGTCACGCAGTTTTGTGACGGGGTAGTTGCCCGTGGGGTCTTTCTCGATGCTCTTGACCATATCCCATATAGTCAAAAGTGCAACGCTTACGCCCGTGAGTGCTTCCATCTCGACTCCTGTCTTACCTTCCGATTTCACCTCAACGGTCGCAGTTATTGCTGTGTCGAGCACGGAATAATCTACTTTGATACTTGTCAGTGGGATCGAATGACAAAGTGGGATAATAGAGGGCGTTTGCTTAGTCGCCAACACAGCGGCAACCGTCGCGGTATTCAGTACATTCCCCTTTTCAATTGAGCCCTGCTTTATTGCGTCAACAGTCTCGGATTTAAGCTCAATGGTCCCTTCAGCTAGCGCGCGCCTATAAGCGACTGGTTTATTAGAGATATCCACTTGCTGTGCCTTACCGTTCTGAATATGCGTAAAGTGCATGCGTTACTCACCAACGAGATAAAACTCTCATGTAGCTTAACAGCGTCCAAATAAAAAAGATTGATGATTGTTGATGAGGTAGAGACGCATCGTTTTCCAACAAGCAAGGCCACGCGCAGACTCGAGCGCACAGCCACTTGCACTGCTTTCAAAGTTCTTGCTCGGCTAAGAACAGATAGTCGTGGCTTTCCCGGTTGGCGGTTTGTCGCCGCGACACCGCCGGTAGGTTATTAGCGTCTGCGTTCTGGCAAGAATCTCAGCAGAGCACTTGACGCGGGCGGGGGCAAAGACGGGGCAAGGTATTTCTCAAGAAACTCCAACGATGGTTTATGCCCATTATCAAGAGATTAGAAGGAAAACACGTGCTCGTTTTGCTGGCGTCAGAATTCGAGGACGCGGAGTTTCGCGATGTTGCAGGACCGCTGATGCTAGAAGGCGCGACTGTCACTGTAGCTAGTACTTCGCGAGACGTCCTCAACGGAAAGCGCGGTGAAGTGGCCGTTATTCCCGATAGGTTAGTCAGTGACGTCGAAGCTAGAAACTACACGGCGCTTTATATTCCCGGCGGGAGAGCGCCGTCTAAGATCCGCGACGATCCAGACGTTCAAAAAGTCGTTAGAGAAGCTTATGACGGAGGACTCCGGATCGGCGCCGTTTGTCACGGCCCACAGGTGCTCATATCGGCTGGAATCGTGAGGAACAAGACTTTGACATCGCACCCGGCAGTGAGGGCAGAGTTGGAGCAAGCGGGAGCAAACTACACCGGCAGGCCAGTCGAGCGTGATGGCAGCATCACAACAGCAACCGATCCGCGTGCGATCGCGGAGTTCAACACCGCGTTCATTAGAGAGATTGCGTGCTGTGAGCTTTTTGGTCCTTGAACTCCGCGCACGAGTGCACAAAGGTTGCTGAAAGGCCGGGGTACGATAGCGGGTGAACGTGGGAGTACGAGGCAAGGGCCTTCTCGACTTGTATGCCATCGCATCCGTCTAAAATGCCCGTTCCTTTTTGCAGCTTAAACGCAAACTCGAGTTTGTCGCTGAGATCTGTGAGTTCTGAGTAGTGAAATTCGTGTCCTCGAAACCTGGTCCCTTTGCGCCCGATGATGGTGTCGCGAATAGTTGTGCCCGCGACGTAACCGATTACCCGTTTGTGGATCATGTTCGTTTTTGCGGGGATGACGCCGACCATTTTTGAGGTTCGTCCTTTATACTCTAGTGATTCAGTGAGGTACATGAGGCCGCCGCACTCTGCAAAAATTGGCAGCCCCTCTTGAGCGCTTGAGGCGAGAGAATCTCGCATTGAGCGGTTTCGCTCCAGCTCGTGAGCGAACAGTTCCGGATATCCGCCACCCAGATAGACACCGTGAACGTTCGGGATCTCTCTATCGCGTAAAGGACTAAAGAATACAACATCAACGGCGTTTAAGAAAAATAAATCAAACAAGTCGTGATAATAAAAGTTGAAAGTTTCGTCGTACGCCACTCCGATGCGCACCTTGTCTCTGCTTGTCTGCCCCTCGTTCGACGGTGCAAACACTTTAGGCGTAACGCGCGGCATCGGGGGGGCGCTCTCCGCAATTTGAATTACCTTATCGACGTCAACGTGGCTGCGGATCATATCTTCAATGTTTTCCAGCTGTTTTCGAAAAGCATGGTCTCGAACAAGCCCTTCGGAGGCGGGCACGAGTCCTAAGTGGCGCATTGCCAGGTGCATCGAATCGTCACGCGGGATTTGTCCAATCACGTCGATGCGAGTGTAGTGCTCAATAGCCTCTTTCGCTTTGGCTGCGTGCGTCGCACTTCCTATGTTGTTGAGTATGACTCCTTTGATGTCAACTCGTCTGTCAAATGATCGGTAGCCCTGCACTAACGCTGCAGTACTTCTTGTGATGCTCCGTGCGTCAATGACCAAGATGACAGGTGAACGCAGAATCTTGGCGACTTGTGCCGTGCTGCCGATATCACTTAAGCTTTCGAGACCCTCGTAAAGACCTCTAACACCCTCTATGATGCATATATCGGCACCGCGACTCGCGTGCGAAAAAACCTCAACGATAGCTTGCCTGCTCATCAAGTAGCCATCGATGTTGCGGGAAAAGCGCCCCGTGACCTCAGAATGGTAACTCGGGTCAATATAGTCTAAGCCCACTTTGAATGGCTGAACGGCCTGTCCCTCTTTGCTGAGAATGGACATCAGTCCTACGGCGATCGTCGTTTTTCCCGCTGAACTCCTATCAGCTGTGATGAGCACGCGGGGCACGTCGAGATTTCGTTGCTGCATTATCTATGAGTATCTAGCATGTCTTCTGGTGGTTCTCTTGGAACACCGCTCGCAACGTGTCGCCGAGTTCTGACGGGACGACGTGACTGACCCCCAGAGTCTTTGGATGTAGGTCGATCTCGACCGTGACGTGCGTATGACCCAATTGTTTTAGGGGCAGCACCTGCCGAGGTCCGTTAGTGACGGAGAAGATGGTCTTCTTGCTAACGTTCTTCATTGGCACGGCGTGCGGAACGCCGAGCAGGACTACGAAGTCATAATCGCTGTAACAGCTTTCGATTAAGGCTCCGGCATTGACGCCGGTTATTGGGTACTCGTCCAATCCGCCAGTGATGTGATCAATGGCGACGCCACTTTCTTTCAGGTCGTTCAGGATGTTTTCGGCGTGCTTTCGGAGTCGCGGCAAGCCAACGCCTGCGTCGAGATTCGCAAAGGTCTTGAGGTATTCGTTCCCGAGTTCGCCGGCAACGGCTGAGAGCGCGATGAGTATGTCTGCGAATTGATAGGCCGTCTCTTTTTTGGCGTTTAACACGACGACGCCTTTCTTATTGCGCTCTAAGAGCTCTAGCAGTTTCTTTGCAGTTACGTACTTGAGGTCGCCTCGAGACGGCGCTATATACTCCTTGCTTGCCACCCCTGAAATTTTTTCAAGATCTGTCGCCATGATGAGTAGCTCTTTTTGCCGCCGGTATTCCGAGGGATCAAGCACTCCTGCATCAGCGGCTGCTTTGAGCGTCGCAATGGCCCCGTACGTGTTGTCTCGGTATCCAGCGTGAATCTCTACCTCGATCACTGGACACGGCGGGTTTGCATCTAGTACGGCTTGGTGGATGTTCTCACCAATTATCATACTCGCGCAGGAGCCGATAACTCCCAGAAGGCTCGGATTGAAAAGCTCCACAGCACGCCGGATGACTTTCGTGAGAACTTCATCTCCCCCAAATACAAAGTTCGTCTCATCCATCGCCGTCGTGACCACCCGAATTCCATCCTCCTCAAGCAATCTGCTGTGTTTGAAGCAGCATCCTGATGGTCCGTGCATTATGACCGCGTCAGTCTCAAGATCTCTTAGCGTATAGAGCGCGGCAACGATCGAACTCGGTCGAGGATGGATTATCTGCTCCGCGCCTGCGTCAGTTACGGGCACATTGGATGCCATGCTACCTCCACATTTTCACACACGAAATAATGACGTCACGTTCTTTGGTCAGTGCAAGCGCCGCGCGTAGCGCGCTCTCCAAGTCGTTTGACCGGACAACGTTCGCCCGAGACGTGCGCATCTGATCGCCTACGACAACCACATCGTCGAGGGCCGCCTCTTCAGCTAATGGCGCGAGCGCTTCCGGAGCGATCCCGTCGCACACGTTTTTTGCCTCTACTCCTATAATTAGGACAGCTTTGTGACCCGCCTTTTTCAACGTCAACCCGTAACGTATGGCCCGCTTGATCGACGTCACTTCGAGGCCGGAATTTGAATTGTCGACGAGAAGCCTCTTCTTGATTACTGCGGCAGACATCCGCCCCATGACTCCCTTGAAGTGAGCGAGTTTGTGTGCTATTACTTCGGGATCGAGCTTCGAAGAGAGCGCTGCGGTCACAAAACAGAGCAGTGCATCCTGATAACTCGCGAGGTCATAGCATCCCGTGGGCGTGAAGCGCACCTCTCCAGAGACTCGACCACCATCAATTCTTGCTAAATCGCTGTAGGCAATCGTTACTTCACCAGGTTCTATGTTCTCGTATCGCACGGTTGCTCCTTCATCCCCGAAGGTGTTGAGACACCGACCCGGGTCGGCCAAGGATCCCGTCGCCGTTGACATGACGAGGCAGGAATTAGCTTTCGCATTTGATAACATCTGCAGTTTGGCAAACGTCGACGTCTTAGTTCCTTGCGCAATACTGTACTCAGGTGACAACGTAGTAAGGATATTCACGTCGGCAAGACCGGTTCCGCCAAGGGACACCTCGAAGATGCACACCTCTGGATTGAAGTCGAACTCTCTAACTAGGTCCAACGCGGTCAGTATATTTGCGGGGGTGATACTTAATTGCTTTTTGGCGACATATTTCCCGTTTTCGCGGATTTCGAGGCCACGGCTCGTGAGCGTGAGCAACTTGCGGTCAGAAAAAGCGACCCCCAAAAGGGATGCCGTTGTCGTTTTCCCTTTGACTCCCGTCACTTCAAAAACGAGCGCGTCTTGCAAGGTCGTGGTTTGCTGCGCGAGTTGACCCACGGCTTGGTGATGCGTCAGCACCGGAATGCCCAAAGCCTCTGCGCGCGCTGTGAGCACTGTGTGGGCGTGAACGGGTGCGATGACCACGTCAAAAGAGTCGATCGCGTCGGGCGCCGGTGACTCGCGATATATGTCGATCGCGACCGCGTCTGCGCCGATTTCGCGCAACTTTTTACAGATTTGCCGCCCGCCGTGAATCGTGTCTAAAACGGCTACGCTTTTGCCGTTGAAGTCCATCTGGAATTTATGCCTCTTTTAGCCTTTTATATGCCAAATCAGCGATACACGGGTCGATGCCGAGCGGCTCCGCGTAGATGACATCGACGCTTCTGTCGGCAAACGAATGCGTGGTTCGGCGTTGGCCGTCTGAAAGTCCGAGAATCTCAGGGATATCCTTCAACGTGTGAGTCCCGTGAGCGAGAAAGAGCGGAAGTATATAAAGCGTCGTAACGTCGGTTTCTGCAAAGCTTTCGATCCCTTCTGCGACAGTTGGACGATCCATGTTGAGGTAAGCAGTTTTTATGGTTGCCTCAGTCATTCTTTCAGCCAGCATAGCTGCCACAGTCTCCACGGTGCGCTTGTTATAGGTTAGCTTGCTCCCGTGACCCAGCACCAGTACCCCGGAGTTCTCTTGCATGATAGTCCCCCATTATCTGTGTGCGAATTGTTCTTCTGATATTTAATGATACAGTTCAACCTTGCGCGGCCGATCGTGCTTGACGTTTAACTCAATTAGGCAAGCTTTTGTAGTGCGTCGGCTAGCTTCGGGAGGATCGTCATAGGGATACCGACAATCAGTTCTTCTTCGCTCACTTTGGCGTACTTTCGCGAACCAGAGCATCCGAGCGTGAAGTTGATGCTATCTCTCATCAGAGGTGCAGCAACCGCATCGCCACACAGCGATTGAATGCCGGAGAAATCCGCGGTATTTCGTGAGTGTAGTTCGTACACGTTCGCCTGCGCAATCATCATCGCTTGGCGAGGGTTCACCACGACTACCACAACGTCAGGCTCAAAGGGAGTTTCGCCCAGAGGCGCGTAAGCCGTTGCATAGGTTTTGAAATCGACGCCGGGAATCGCCTGCATGGTCTCGGCGGCGTGCTCGACTGAAGAGAAGCGCCCGAGTTTGTAGTAGAATTCGCCCGACTTGATGTTTTCCGGTATCTCGATTATGCCGAGCATTCCTGCGCCGCCTTTACAGGCGTGCTGCTCGACGGTTGCGTAGAATTTCGAACCACCGCGCGCCTTCTGCACCATTTCGCAATGGCGCAGCACCTCGTTTGTGTGATTAAGTCCTTCTGGGATGCCGGATTCAGTTCGAATGAGTTTGACCGCCACGGGTGAGCCTTTCAGTGCTAAAACACTCGTGAGCTTGTCGGACAGTGCAGCGTAGTCTAGACTCATACCATGATCATGAGCGCGCGCACAGTAATAGTTTTCCAGGCACGGGCAGTCGGGAACGTGGCGGCTATTCGTGGGCAATCATGCCTGCTTCGCCATCGCCATCAGAGCCTTGACGCTTTCGGCTTGTATCGTTCCGGTCAATCGATCGCCCTGCGAACAAGCTGCGCCACGGATTCCAATGATATCAGCGCCAACGTGCTTTAATATAGGGACCTCTGGCAGTTTGATGGACCCCGCGAGGGCGACGTGTAGATTTTGCGTGTGCCCCTCTTCGACGAACCGTGTGCAGGCGGCTTCGTCCATGAAATCAAAAATACCCTTCCCATCTTTGACAAAGGTATCGACCATCACGACATCACAGCCTGCACTGCGTGCTATGTCGGGCAGCAGAAAGGGATCGAGCGTTGATGCACGTCGAAAGTCTGCATATCCCGCGAGAACGACCTTCGTCTGCGTGTCGTATTCCTTCACCGTTCTCGTGACGTGTTGCATCAAAAAAATAGCGTCATCTCTGGTTTTGGATCCTTTTAGCCCCACTTTGACATAGTTTGCGCCAGAAACAGCGGCGCCCAGTGCGGCCAGGGAGGCGGAACCGGGAAGGTGTGGAAAATCACCAATCGTTGCGCTCACTTCTATCGAGTGCGGAACAAGGCTTCGAATCCCTCGGATAACCCAAGGAAAGTTAGCTCCGAGCGACCCTTCGATCGGGTTCTTAACATCGATGATATCGGCGCCGCCATTCACTGCCTCTGTCGCCTCAAATTCGTCTTTTGGACTAATCAGTACCTTCATACGCAAAGCCGAGATAAGATTGGTTGCATATATATTTTTTGAGTGATTGTCGATGAGTACGCAGACGCAAAACGCGCCCGTGCAGTATTTTATAAAAATATAAAAATAAAATTTTTATGATCGTGCAGTATTTTATAAAAATATAAAAATAAAATTTTTGTGAGATTCGTTTGCGCAAATCTCAACAAAAATAATTCTAATCATTCTCCGCGTTTTCTCAGCACAAGCTTAATAAACTAGGAAATTGATGTTAAATAAACCCGGGGTACGCTCCATGCTAGGTGAAACATACAGCTTGCCATCGTTTTTCGATCGAGCTGTATTCAGCTATTTTTCAGTCTAGTCTTCAGCATACAGAGTCGTTCGTATGGCAGCTAACCCCGCGGAGGGAAAGAAATGCCAAAATTTGAAGACAAAGTCGATCTATATAACGACAGAGGTCAGAAGGTTGGTTCCAACATACCGCTCGAGGCTCTCAGCCCGTTGGTGAACCCGGCTATCAAGAAGATTATCAACACCACCTTGCGAACGGTGGCCGTTAATCTCGAGGGTATCCAAAACGCGCTGATGACCGGCAAAATGGGCGGCAAGGGCAAACAGATACTCGGTCGCGAGTTGAACCTGGACCTGGTGGGCAACGCCGACGCGCTTGCGAAGAAGATCAAGGACCTTATTATGGTAAGTGCGGGCGACGACACCGTTGTCAAGCCCCTTGGCGGCGGAAAGCAGCTTATGGTTCAAGTACCGACAGCACGCCTTGACGCCGGAGCCACGTATGTCGCAGGAACTACTGCAACAAGCAGCGCACTAACTGAGGCGATTATCGACATGTTCAAGGTGGACATGTTCAATGCGTGTATGGTTAAGGCGGCCATTTGGGGAGAGTATCCACAGACGCTCGACAACGTGGGCGGTATGGTGAAATCCATGCTCGAGACCCCGCAGAAAGATGAAGGCTACGGTTACTCACTGCGAAATGTGGCGGTTAACCACGTTGCAGCCGCAACCGGCAAGCGGACGATGAACGCGTCTGCGCTGTCATCGATATTCGAGCAGGCGGGCGTCTGGGAGATGGGTGACGCCATTGGCTGGAACGAGCGTTTGCAGCTCTGCGGACTCGCGATGCAGGGGTTCAACGCGAATAACGTGCTCTACTCTCTCGTTAAAGAAAACGGGCAAGAGGGTACTATCGGCTCTGTAGTTGCGTCGACCGTTGAAAAGGCAAAAGCAGCCGGTGTCATTAAGGAAGATGCGACCTGGCCTTCTGGCTTTAAGGCCATGAAGACTGACGACGTCGCAGCTTGGAACGGATATTGCGCCGCCGGCACACTCGCCGCGACCATCGTGAACTGTGGTGCGGCCCGAGGGGCGCAAGCGGTTTCGTCAACGCTGTTGTACGCGAACGACCTGATCGAGCACGAAACGGCACTCCCGGGATGTGACTTCGGTAAGGTTATGGGTACAGCGGTCGGGTTCTCGTTCTTCAGCCACTCGATCTACGGCGGAGGCGGCCCCGGTGTGTTCAATGGAAACCACATCGTCACGAGACACTCCAAGGGCTTTGCGATTCCGTGCGTTGCTGCAGCAGTGGCGATTGACGCGGGGACGCAGATGTTCTCAATAGAGGCAACCTCAAAGATCATCGGCATAGTGTACGGCGAGATACCAGAATTCAAAGACCCAATAACTGCTGTTGCCAAAGCAGCGGAGGGAATGTAATACGCAAATTGCGCGGAGGTTTACGATACACAATGGATACGGACGTACCTGACACGAGCATTCCTGTTCAAATAGAGATATTCACCGAGCGACTACTCAGCCCCGAGACGGTTGAGCGGTTAGTCACAGAGTTTGCCAAGATCGAAGGAATCACGCGCTTGATCTTGCACGGGCCCCGGATCGCTTCCGCTGTTCCAACAGGGCCAGCGAAGGGAACACCGAACGTGCACGCAGCGCGCAGACACATTCAAGTGGGACAACAGGACGTAGAGCTCGGGGTGCAGGTCGGTAGGTTTTGGCTTGAACTTGAGGATGAGGACGTGATCGAACAGGTCGAAGAAGCGAGCAGAAGGATTCTTCCGTGTGGCTTCCAAATTAACCGCGGCTTGTATATACGAACGCGTCCGACGCAGACTGATTACGCGAAATGGGGCGTAATCAAGGACACTCGAGTGCTTGGCATGACAGATCCGAAGTCGAAATCGCGGATCTGTGCGATTTATCCCCGTGAGAGGTGACGCATATCGTCAGCCGCGCCACACACATTGTCGATTGCCGCGAATCAATGGGCCTGGGTAAAGGCGGAGGCCTTGCCCAACGAGGCACCATTTCCGAAACAGGGATACCTGACGTCGTCGCGATCGCAATGTCTCCGGGCAGACGGCACATAACGAAGCCCATCTGCGAGATCACGCACGGCCTTCGAAACGAGGGCTTTCAAGTCGGCGTGCTCGTGCTAAACGCCGGAAGCGGCGTTCCGGCCGACGCGCCTGAAAGCGCACGTGGTCTCGGGCCAAAATTTGGCCTTTCGGCAAAGGAGGTTGAACAAATTGCTCGCCACAAGCTTGCAGTTATTCACCTCGGTGGCGTGAAGACTCACATCATTTACAAAGCGCGGAATATCCTGCGCTTCGTCGCCATTCCGGCGATTGTAGTGAGTCAAACGCAGGTTGACTATGAAGATTTCGCCAGGATTGGGATAAAGACGCGCATCGTGATGCCAAGGCCCGAAGACGTTCAAACCGACGGCACTATCGTAGGAATCGTAACCAACGTGACTCGCGGAGAGACTATCACGCGTGATAAGCTCAACGAGGTCATTAAGTGTATCAATCACTATAAACGCGCAGAACGAAGGAGTTGAAAAAGAATGGCACAATTTGTTCCCGGTACTTCAAAGGTAGCGGCAAACAGAAGGAAGGCGCTGGATCCAACGAAGACGCTGGACAAAGTTCGTGACGTTTCAGATGATGATGTGGTAGCAATACTAGGCCACCGCACACCTGGAACAGCGTATGCGTCGACTCACCCGCCACTATCAGAGATGGGAGAGCCCGAGGACCCCATGAGAGAGCTCGTGAAGCCCACGGAGGGCGCGGCAGCAGGCGATCGGATTCGGTACATTCAGTTCACCGACTCAATGTACTTCGCCCCGATGGTTCCGTACGTAAGGTCGTGGATGGCTTCCACGCGATTCAGAGGAGTCGACCCCGGTACACTGTCCGGTCGGCAGATCATCGAAGCCCGAGAGAGAGATCTCGACAAACTCAGCAAGATGCTGCTGGAGAGCGAGGCGTTTGACCCTGCTCGAAGTGGCGTCAGAGGCTGTACTGTCCACGGGCACTCACTGAGACTGGACCAAAACGGCATGATGTTCGACATGCTACAGAGATCGGTAATGAACCCTGACGGCTCCGTCAGTATTGTGAAAGACCAGGTGGGAAGGCCTCTTGACAAGGCAGTGCCTGTCGGGAAGCCAATGTCGGACGCTGACCTGAAGAGCAGAACGACGATCTATCGGGTCGATGGAGAAGCAGCACGAGCTGACAAAGAGCTTATCACCTACATCCAGCGGATTCATACGCTGAGAACGATGTGGGGATTCAAGCCGATGGCATAAGAGAGGTGCAACGATATGGCTACTGAAAAAACACAAAAGATGTTCCTCGAGGCGATGAAGAAGAAATTCGCGGAGGATCCTACTTCGAACAAGACGACCTATAAGCGCGAGGGATGGATTCAGTCCAAGGACAAGCGCGAGTTTCAGGAATGGGGCGCAAAGATCGCCAAGGACCGTGGAATTCCCGCGTACAACGTCAACGTCCACCTTGGCGGTATGACGCTCGGTCAGCGGCAACTTATGCCGTACAACGTCTCTGGGACCGACGTGATGTGTGAAGGCGATGACCTCCACTACGTCAACAACCCCGCAATGCAACAGATGTGGGATGAGATCAGGCGTACGGTTATCGTCGGTCTTGACCAAGCGCACGAGACGCTTACGCGAAGACTCGGCAAGGAGGTCACGCCTGAGACCATTAACGGCTATCTCGAGGCGCTGAACCACACGATGCCCGGTGCGGCCATTGTTCAAGAACACATGGTGGAAACCCACCCTGCGCTCGTTGAAGACTGCTTCGTAAAGGTCTTCACCGGCGACGATGAGCTCGCTGCTGAAATCGACAAGCCGTTCCTTGTTGATATCAACAAGCTTTTCCCCAAGGCGCAAGCTGAACAACTGAAGAAGGCGATTGGCAAGACGCTCTGGCAAGGTGTGCACATACCGACGATCGTGTCGCGCACGTGCGATGGCGGAAACTCGAGCAGATGGTCTGCGATGCAGATCGGCATGTCGTTTATCGCCGCGTACAACATGTGCGCTGGTGAAGCCGCCGTAGCAGACCTCGCGTTTGCGGCAAAGCACGCGAGCCTCGTCGAGATGGCGAACATGCTTCCTGCACGCCGTGCGCGTGGACCTAACGAACCCGGTGGTCTCTCGTTTGGTTTTATGGCCGACATGGTCCAAACAGACCGGATATACCCGGACGACCCCGTCAGGTCATCGCTTGAGGTCGTCGCTGCGGGCTGTATGCTCTACGACCAGATTTGGCTCGGATCGTACATGTCAGGCGGCGTCGGTTTCACGCAATACGCGACTGCCGCGTACACCGACAACATCCTCGACGACTACAGCTACTACGGCAACGACTACGCCAAGAAGTACGGCGCGGATGGAAAGGCACCGGCGACGATGGATGTCGTCAACGACCTCGCGACTGAGGTTACGCTCTACGGTATCGAGCAGTACGAGAAGTACCCGACCACCCTTGAGGACCACTTCGGCGGTTCGCAAAGAGCAACGGTGCTCGCAGCCGCATCCGGTGTGACCGTCGCCCTCGCTACGGGTAACTCAAATGCCGGACTGAGCGGTTGGTACCTCTCGATGCTTCTCCACAAGGACGCGTGGGGCAGACTCGGGTTCTACGGCTACGACCTGCAAGACCAGTGCGGATCCACGAACACGTTCTCCGTCAGGTCTGACGAAGGCGCTCCAGACGAGCTCCGTGGTGCGAACTACCCGAACTACGCCATGAACGTCGGTCACCAGGGCGGTTACGCTGGCATAGCAAAGGCTGCGCACGTCGGTCGCCGCGACGCGTTTGCGGTTAGCCCACTTGTTAAAGTGTGCTTTGCCGACCCCAACCTGTGGTTCGACTTCTCTAAACCACGTGCGGAGTTTGCGCGCGGCGCTCTGCGAGAATTCCAGCCTGCTGGTGAGAGAACGATCGTCTCGCCCGGCCGAAAATTCTAAGCTGCGAAGGAGTGACATCAGTCACTCCTCCTTGTTTTTTTTAGATCTTTTTTTGGCCTTCCGACGATTGTTCGGTGCGGCGGTTATTAACTAATTTTTCTCTAGTATTGGAAGAACAAGAGTTGCAGTGTTACCTAAAGTTCAGCGCTCGCCTTCGAAGAAATGTAATTGTTTATCGCAAACTTTCTAAGCAGTTGCAGCTTGTTGTCGAGCAGACACGTCAGAGCTTTAACGTAGATCTCTTCAATAGTTATGCTGGCTGTCGTTGTGCCATTATGCTGTTTTTGCCTTTATTGGCCACTGTTGGCTCAAGAAACAAATATATAGATCCGCTTTCTTAGAACGACCGTATCGACGCGATTTTAAGCAAGAGCATGAGCACCAATGCATTTTATGAGAACAAAGTTATACTAGTGACCGGCGGGGCCGGCTCAGTAGGAACAGAACTCGTGCGGACTTTGTTGGAATTCAACCCGCGTGATTTGGTGTTGATCGACACTAACGAGGGCGCTGTTTACGATCTCGAGCAAGATCTTCGATCGAGGCGGCTCTCGACTTTTATTGCCGACGTCCGGGACAAAGAAAGGATTGAACCCCTTTTTGAGGGTGTTGATCTCGTTTTTCACCTTGCAGGACTCAAGAATCTTCCGATGTGTGAGTATAATCCGTGTGAAGCGGTCAAAACAAACATCGAGGGAACCAACAACGTCATTGATGCCTGCCTGCGCGGGAACGTTGAGAAGCTAATATTTACTAGCACGGGCAAAGCAGTCAAACCAACCACGGTTTATGGCGCAAGCAAGCTCCTCGCAGAACGCCTGCTAGCACTCGCGAACACCAAGCACCAAGATCAGGGAACGATATTCGCGAGTGTCCGATTTGGCAACGTGCTGGGCTCTCGTGGTTCTGTTCTCCCTCTTTTTAAAAGGCAAATAGCAAAGGGTGGCCCGGTCACTGTTACCCACGAAGATATGGTCAGACCCGGAATCCTCATGTCTGAAGCTCTCAAGCTCATTACGAGGGTTGCAGAATTAGCGCGAGGTGGCGAGGTCTTTATTTTGAAGATGCGACTGTTGCGAATAATGGAACTCGCAAAGGTTATGATCGAAGAACTCGCGCCCAAATACGGATATGACTGCGACGCGATCAAAACCGACGTTATCGGGATAAAGGTAGGTGAAAAACTGAGGGAAGAGCTGATGACGGAGAGTGAACAGCAGCGAGCCTACGAAACAAACGATATGGTCGTCATCGCGCCAGAGCTGAAAGAACTTGCACATATCCGAGAATTCTATCGCGACTCGGCGTCTCGGGGAGACATCACGCCGTACGTGAAGAGTGATCTTGCTTTTGCGAATCGCACAGATATCAAGCGCTTGCTTAAGCATCTAGGTTATCTCTAGCCCCGTCGACTGTTGAGACAAGTAATAGGCGTTTCGCGCGCGAGGGCGAGGTCAACTTCTTAGCGACCTCACTGGCAGTGTGAACCTAAACTAGCGGAGAAAGTATATGGTGCCGCCCTCATGAATTTTTGAATGCATACAACGCAGCGAGCACGACGCCTATAGCTACAAAAACGTAAGTGAGAGTACACCCGACTGTGGCCGCGGGGATTGCAGCATTGTTCACGATAATGCCATCGAAAGCAACAATCTGTCCGACGGCGCCTATTAGATATGGGAATCCAACGGCAGCGACTGAGACGACAGCGAGTAATGCAGCGAACCTTCCGAGGGGAATACTAAACTGAGGAAGTCCTGCGTGCTGGAGCCCCTGCATATCTGCGCTCCATTTTATGTATCGCCTTAACACGGCTTGAACATCTGGGCGCCATGTGTGCCAATTGCGAGCCACTCTCTTTTTTCAACTGGGGGCAAAAAAATCAATGCGGTGCTGATGGGTCGCTATGTTTATCGTGAGCACAGCTTGGATGCGGTACGGGCCGACCGAAATAACTCAAGGTGCTCCAAGATCGCTCAGCACTTGATGGATAGGCAGACTGAGCCCGTGCCGAAGTATTAAGACGTAGAATTTTGGCATCAAACGACCTTTATCTTTTTTAAAAGCGGGAGAACATCGATCGCGGCAAACTGGATGCAAGCGTCTTTTGTTATATTAGCGCCGAGCAAAATCGCCACCAGTTGCGAAATGTTGAGCACCGGAGCGACACGTTCAAGTTTTTTTTCAAATCGCTTTTGGAGGTGGTCGAGGACTGTTTGGCACGCACCACACATAGTCACAATGACATCAGGTTCTTCGGCAAGAATGCTCTCTAGTTTCAGTAAGCCTATCGATCCTGTGTAGTCGCTCGAGCGAACAAAGTGCGAAAAACCCATTCCACAACACAGCGAGCGTTCAGAATAGTCAACGAGCGTGCCAGAGAAACCTGAGCATATATCGTCTAATAATGTCGGGTACTCCCAAAGCCCGCCGATGACTTCTTCGTAGAAGACTTTCGTATAGTGACAGCCGTGATGTGTAGCAATCTTCAAACCTGAAAGAGATAGTCTTGCTCGCTTGATGAGACTCTCTTTCATTGCATAGAGCACCTCAGCAGCGTGATAGACGGTTACGCCTCCTTTGTACTCGTATTTGACCGCTTTGAGTACGTCGTTTATTGCGGCCCGCGTGTTATCATTTTGGAGCTCATTTATGCACTCTTTCAGATTCGCGTATGAGGTGGGGCACGTGCAGACGACATTGGTGTACCCTGAATTGTATGCAAGCGCAAGATTTCTGGCATTGAGACTGAGATTGGCCTCAGGAGGAACCACACCGCAGTGCACCCCAAATCCGGTGCAGGACGATTGGTTCGGGTCATCAAAGTAGTCAACGTTCAAGGAGTTCAGTATGAACCTGAACGACCTTTCAATGCCAGGGTAGAACGTTCCAGCAACGCAACTCTTGAACAGGTACAAGCGTTGTGGGAGCTTCGAAGGTGTTAAAATTAGTGTATCAGTAGTCATTATCAAGCCCCCTTTTCGGGGCATCTTTATTCGTTAAGATAGTCCTGATCTCTGCCATTGCTTGCGCAAGAATGGCGATGTCTCTTGCGTCCAGTTGTGGTAGATCGAGTTCGGCTCTAAGCGCCGAGAGTTTGTTGAGGGTGACGAGCTGATCGAGCGTTCCTTCGTTCGAGCAGCTCGGGCGAAACTGCAACGCCCTTATTGAGCAGCGACTCAAGAAATTTAGACGATTTTGCACCGGTACCGCTAAACTTCGCCGCTCGTACCAATCCGAACTCGCTCTTGCACGTATGCCCGTTCAGCGTTTTTTCTGCGCCTGACGTTTTCCATGCCCACATATTACATTCCCTCTTTATATCTTCTTCTTACCCTCGATAATTTTAGTTGGCCTACTTTATTGGGTAAGATTTATGTTGCTTCGAGAGTGAGTAATAGTTGGAAGAGAAGAGTGGCTATTCAAGTGCGTAAAGCATGCCATATACTAGGAATCACCTCATCTGAAATGCTTGCGTCGTGCGTTGGAGCTGGACGCCACCTATCATCCATGTATGAAAGCGGCTTGAAACCGGCTGCGGTGGATCTCGGTGGTGAAATAGGGGCGCCGGCTAAAACTCGAGCCGCGTGCAGTCGGCCTCACAATGCGGATGAGAGTCATGGAATGGGTTTGTTCGCGTATTAGCATGCCGGGAACAGCCGTTTCTTGCTTACTACTGCACTTTATTGATTCAATTTGCTTTAAACTGGAGCGCTTATGACGACGGAGATAAACAAAAGCAGCACATTCGCGAAACTCAAGGTGCCTATTGGCCCAAGCCACCCCGCCCTGGAGGAGCCTGCGAGATTCTTGTTTGACGTAGAGGGCGAGAAGGTGGTGGACGTCGACTACGAAATCGGCTACAACCATCGAAGCATCGAACGGCTCTGCCAAGAGCGGC
>Ga0255361_1000011_pt1 | contig 110007 bp, 104 predicted proteins | sample GFST75r1metaG_FD_186005 | JGI IMG/M metagenome (GOLD analysis project Ga0255361, IMG submission 186005) | Peat soil microbial communities from Stordalen Mire, Sweden - G.F.S.T75.r1 | ecosystem: Environmental > Terrestrial > Soil > Wetlands > Peat | place: Sweden: Norrbotten County, Stordalen... | reverse complement strand
ACAACGCCCATTGCCACCAGACAAACGGTGCTATTCGCAAGTGCCCATATACCAGCCGACTATAGCGCAGCCCTACCTCAATACAATAGCGAAACGCGCTGACAACAGTGCCGCTCATTAAACCAACGAGTAGTCCGAGTAGCACAAATCGCAGGCGAGTAACGTCAAATTTTTCTTTTACAGGTCGTGCCAAGTAATTCCCCTCCAGTACAACATGATCTCAGTATATACCTCTGGCTGGGAATCAAAAACGACTCAGTCACCCGAGTCAGCAAAACCAATTATTGTTTTTCTTGCCGAGCCACCCAAACCAACATTGCACCGATTAACAAAGTGATAAGCGGAAATGGATATGTGGCCCATGTTTGGATCATGACGCTGGGAAAGGTCCAGGCTAACACGTTGTACAGCAAAGTTAGCACCAGTGTCAGCACATACCTGTAACGGTGCGTATGATCCATGAACCAGCCAATCAACGCATAAATGATCAACCCGTACAAAAGCACAATCCCTATTAAAACAACTAAGGCGCCAAAAATCTGGCCAGATGCTCGCAAGCCGACATCCCACGTCATCCATAACATCGTCAATCCTAAAACAACTTCTAGCCAAGCAAACACGGTGAAAAATTTTTTCAAATGATCTATCCCCTTTTAGTCAAATCTGATGACCCGTCTGCTTGCAACTGGCGGTCATATTCACGGGTGATCTTCAAACCGAACATAACGCCAGCGGCCAGTAACACGCCGATCCCTGCAACTACAAATAAAGTTGCGACACCAAAGCGATCGGCGATGGGACCAGCAAAAATCAAGCCGACCGGCCCTGGCAAACTCATTAGTGCATTCAAAATCCCCATAACCCGCCCGAGCGTCTCAGGAGCATAGCTTTGCTGATACATCGCGATCAAAGGCGTGTTGAAAAACGGCCAAGCTAAGCCAGCAACGCCATTCAAGATAAGAAACCATAAAAAGCCATTTTCAGTTCGTGGCAAAACACCACTTAATCCAAACGTCACGCCAATGACCACCATCCCCCAGACAATCGGATGAATACGATCACGAAAATGGCCAAAGACGCTAATGAGCAATCCACCAAGTAGCGACCCAGCAAAATAAACAACTTCAATCAATCCAGCTTGGCCGACAGTGCCATGAAAATAACGCATGGTCATTAAAGGATACATACTAGCGGCTGGCATGAAGGCAAACGTCGTCAACATGCCAATTAAAGTCATATACCACAGGCCACGATTGCCTCGCAACAACTGCCAACCAACCTTGGCATCCTGCGCAACATGGACGGTTGTCCCGACCAAGCGATTTTCTGGAATACTAACGAACAACAGCAAGCTGACTCCTAGAATCGCACCTAAAACATCTAACAAAATCAAAAGCGGCATCGGCATCAGGCCAAAAAGGACAGCTCCCAGTGCCGGCGCAATAATCATGTTCGCCGAATTCACCACACCGAGTTGACCGTTCACGCGCATCAACTGATCACCAGGTACCATGGTTGGCAAAATAGCCTGAATCGTCGGCATCTGGAATGTTTGTGCCAACGCCCGCACCAGCATCGACACAAAGATCAGCCAAACAGGAAAAAAGCCACCGAACTCGCCAACGGCACTCAAAATAAGTGCCACCATAGCGGCGACAATATCCGGTACAATCAACAACATTTTCTTGTTCAAGCGATCAATATAAGGCCCGACAAAAGGACTCAGCAAAATCGTCGGCAACATACCTAATAAAGTAGCAATGCTGAGAATCGTTGCAGAACCAGTTTTAGCCGTTAAGTACCAAATGATCGCATACTGAACCGTCATACTGGTAATGCCAGAAAGAAATTGACCAAGCAAAAAGATAGCAATGTTCCGTTGCCAATGAGGTGGCGTCGTTTGCATAGAAAACTGTCCTTTCATTTGTGCTTATCCCTAGTATACAGAAAGGTGCACCCGACAACCGCGATTCAGTCTCACCGATTAAAAAACACTGATTCTTTCAACCCAAGCGACCTCGCTAAAACCACGCCATTTGGTCGAAGCCACTTATTTTCTGGCTTCTAAGCGCTCCTGTTCGCGCACAATTAAACGCGCTCGCTGGCGCAGAAACCTGCATGTAAGGACCTTGAACTTACACACTCTGGTTTCTAACCGCGCCAGCTCACGCTCCACAAAAAAAGCACGCTCCTTAACGGAAACGTGCTTTCCAAGCTGCCAACTAATTAAGCAAATTAGTCGATTGCTTTCACATTGTAGAAGGACTTGCGGCCCTTGTACAAGGATTGTGCACCCAGTTGATCTTCGATCCGCATTAACTGGTTGTACTTAGCGATACGATCTGTCCGGCTCATTGAACCAGTCTTGATCTGGCCAGCGTTGGTTGCAACAACCAAGTCAGCAATCGTTGTATCTTCAGTTTCACCGGAACGATGTGAAACAACAGCTGTGTAACCAGCTTCTTTAGCCATTTCGATGGCTTCGAAGGTTTCGGTCAATGTACCGATCTGGTTCAGCTTGATCAGGATGGAGTTAGCAACACCCATATCGATACCCTTCTTCAGGTAGTCGGTGTTGGTAACAAACAGATCATCACCAACGATTTGGACTTTGTCGCCCATCTTCTTGGTGAATGTCTGCCAGCCTTCCCAGTCGTTTTCGTCGATAGGATCTTCAACAGAAACGATTGGGTACTTGTTAATGTAACCATCAATCATGTCGGTCCATTCTTCAGTGGTGTACTTCTTGTCAGGGTTAGACCACTTGGTTGTGTATGTCTTGCTCTCGGCATCGTACATTTCTGAAGCAGCAACGTCAAAGGCCAAAGCAATGTCGTCGCCTGGCTTGTAGCCAGCCTTCTTGATTGCTTCAACAAGAAGTTCGAAGGCTTCTTCGTTATCCTTCAAGTTCGGTGCAAAGCCGCCTTCATCACCAACAGCGGTGATGTCGCCTTTACTCTTCAACAGTGCCTGTAAAGCATGGAAGGTTTCTGAACCCATCCGAACAGCTTCACGAACGCTCTTAGCGCCAACAGGCATGATCATGAATTCCTGGAAGTCAACGGTGTTGGTTGAGTGTGCACCACCATTGAGGACGTTCATCATTGGCGTTGGCAGAACGTGGGCATTCGGGCCGCCAAGATATTGATACAATGGCAGGCCAACTTCATCAGCAGCAGCACGGGCTGCAGCCAAGGAAACACCCAAGATAGCATTGGCGCCAAACTTGCCCTTGTTCGGGGTACCGTCAAGGTCAATCATGGTTTGGTCAATCAGGCGTTGTTCAGTCACGTCAAGGCCAATAACCGCCTTAGCGATTTCGTTGTTCACATGACCAACGGCCTTCAAAACACCCTTGCCGCCAAAACGATCCTTGTCACCATCACGAAGTTCAACGGCTTCGTGTTCACCGGTTGAAGCACCTGATGGTACCAACGCACGGCCAAAGCCGCCGTCTTCAGTGTACAATTCAACTTCAACAGTAGGGTTGCCACGGGAGTCTAAGACTTCGCGTGCCAATACATCAGTAATGATAGACATAAATTCTTCTCCTTTTTGCCAGAAGGCTGTTTAATAGTAGAACCCAGATTAATCTTGGTAGTTAGCCAAGGCGATGAAACTTTCAGGATCCATCGAAGCGCCACCGACTAAGCCGCCATCGATATCAGGCTTAGCCATTAATTCCTTGACGTTCGCTGGTTTAACAGAGCCGCCGTAAAGAATACGAACAGCATCTGCCGTATCTTTATTATACAACTTCTCAACCGTTGCACGAATATGTGCGACAACTTCTTGTGCTTGATCGGCAGTTGCCGTCTTACCTGTCCCGATAGCCCAGATTGGTTCATAGGCTAAGACTGAAACTTTGACTTGGTCAGCACTTAAACCGGCCAAAGCAGCTTCAATCTGTGAAGCAACCCAGTCTTCGGTTTGACCAGCTTCGCGCTGAGCCAAACTTTCGCCACAGCAAATGATTGGCAAAAGATTGTTCTTAAAGATGGCCTTAGCCTTCTTATTGATATCTTCATCGGTTTCGTGGAAATAGCCGCGACGTTCGCTGTGACCGATAATGACGTAATCAACGTTCATTTCTTTCAAAGCTTTCGGGCTGGTTTCACCAGTGAAGGCACCTTCGTCTTCAAAGTAGCAGTTTTCAGCCGCCGTCTTCAAAGGTGTGCCTTCAGCGCCAGCAACTAAGGTGGTCAAATCAATGGCAGGTGCACCAATGACAGTCTCAACCTTGCTTGCATCAGGCAACTTGCCTTTAACGCCGTCTAAGAATTCTTGCGTTTCCTTAGGATTTTTGTTCATTTTCCAGTTACCAGCAATGAATGGTGTACGCATGGCATATCTTCCTTTCATATGTACCGACAGACACCGTCTGCCGGTAGTGACTGTTAGATCAGCATGCCTGACAATTACTTGTCAGAAATAGCTGCGATACCTGGCAAGGTCTTGCCTTCAAGATATTCAAGGCTAGCGCCACCGCCAGTGGAAATATGGGTAATCTTAGGTGCAATACCCAATTGCTTAGCAGCAGCTGTTGAATCGCCGCCGCCGATAATTGTAGTAGCATCCTTCAAGTCGCCAAGGGCACGGCCGACTTCAAGGGTCCCTTCAGCATAGTTGCTCATTTCGAAGACACCCATTGGGCCATTCCAAACAACGGTCTTGGCACCTTGCAAAGCATCTTTGAATTCTTTGATTGTCTTCGGGCCGATATCCAAGGCCATATAGCCATCAGGAATGTCGCCGTCAACAACTTTATGTGGGGCATCGTTAGAGAATTCAGTTGCAACAACGGAATCAACCGGCAAAAGCAGCTTGTCGCCAGCCTGATCCATGATCTTCTTGGCAAGTTCGATCTTGTCTTTTTCAACCAAAGACTTACCGATGCTCATACCCTTAGCAGCATAGAAAGTATAGGTCATGCCGCCGCCGATAAGAATCTTATCAGCCTTAGGTACCAAGTTTTCGATCACGCCGATCTTATCGGAAACCTTTGCACCACCCAAGATAGCAATGAATGGGTGTTTCGGGTTGTCAACGGCATCGCCTAAGAACTTGATTTCCTTTTCCATCAAGAAGCCGGCAGCAGTTTGCTTCATGTTGGAAGCAATGCCGACGTTTGAAGCATGGCTGCGGTGTGCAGTCCCAAAGGCATCGTTAACGAATAAGTCGCCAAGGCTTGCCCAGTACTTGCCAAGTTCAGGATCGTTGCCGGATTCTTTCTTGCCGTCAAGATCTTCAAACCGGGTGTTTTCCATAACAAGAACGTCGCCATCATTCATCTTGTTGATAGCATCTTCAAGTTCCTTGCCGCGAGTTGCCGGGACAAATGTCACTGGCTTCTTCAGCAATTCACTCAAACGTTCTGCAACTGGCTTCAAGGTCAGCTTAGCCTTGTCTTCTTCGGTCTTGACACGGCCGAGATGTGACAAGAGGATTGCCTTGCCACCATGATCAATAACATACTGAATGGTTGGCAATGCTGCCACGATCCGGTTATCATCACCGATAACACCATCTTTGATCGGCACGTTGAAGTCAACGCGGATCAGGACTTTTTTGTCCTTAACATCTAAGTCTGAAACAATTAATTTAGCCAAGAGAAATGACCTCCTATTTTTCCTAAAGATGACTTAACTTCAAGTAACGACCGCTTAACACCAGAAATAAGCGCTCGTTTTCAGCAGGATGCTAAAACATCCTGAGAATTGATCGCCTATTTCCAAAAAAAGCGGAGGGAGTAAGCTCCCTCCGCTTCGGATGTTGCGGCTAGAAAAGCGTTACTCCGGATTAGAGAGTAGCAAATTTCAGCAAGGTACGGATCATCTGGCAAGTAAAGCCATATTCGTTATCGTACCAAGCAACCGTCTTAACTAATTGATAGTCACCAGCAGTTGTAACTTCGGTCTGTGTAGGATCAAAGATTGAACCTTGTGTCGTACCGATAACATCGGAAGATACGATTTCGTCTTCGTTCCAGCCAAAGCTAGGGTTGTTTTCGGTGTGCTTCTTGATAGCTTCGTTAACTTGGTCAGCAGTAACGTTCTTGGTCTTCAAGATGGAAACCAATTCGGTCAAAGAACCGTCAACAACAGAAACACGCTGTGCGTGGCCCTGCAACTTGCCGTTCAATTCTGGGATAACCAAACCGATAGCCTTAGCAGCACCTGTGCTGTGAGGAATCGTGTTAGCAGCAGCGGAACGTGCAGCGCGCAGGTTGCCACCGCGAACTGGGCCGTCAAGCAACATCTGAGTTGAGGTGTAAGCATGAACGGTGGTCATGGTACCAACTTCGATGCCGAATTCCTTGTTCAGGAAGTAAGCCATTGGTGCCAAGCAGTTGGTTGTGCAAGAACCAGCAGAAACAATCTTGTCGTCTGCATTCAGAGTGTCATCGTTGACGTTGTAAACGATGGTCTTCATCTTGCCGGCTGGGGCAGAAATCAGAACACGCTTTGCGCCTGCGTCCAAATGAGCTTGTGACTTTTCAGCAGAGGTGTAGAAGCCTGTGCATTCAAGAACATAGTCAACGCCATCGTTCTTAACCCAAGGAATATTCTGGGCTTGCGGTTCTGCGTAGACACGGTATTCTTTACCGTCAACGACGATACCGTTATCGGTTGCACTAACTTCACCAGGGAAAGTACCGTGGGTTGAATCATACTTCAGCAAGTGAGCCAGCATGGTTGGGCTGGTCAGATCGTTAATTGCAACAACCTGGATGTCATTGCTCTTTGCACCCAATTCGTAAATACGACGGAATGCCAAACGACCGATACGGCCAAAACCATTAATACCAATCTTAACAGTCATGCTAAAATTTCCTCCTTTAGGAAATAAGGTTTTATTCTAACGGGTTGCCCCAGTTAAAATCGAATTAGTTGCACCGACGTCTGTTAACAGCCACGTCCGACTCGGTGCGTGTTGCATATATGCCGCAATTGCTTTGGACTTACTTTTGCCAGCAGCAACAGCGAATACATACGGTATATGATCAAGATCCGCGAGCTGTAAACCAATCTGCGGTATCTTGTAAACGACCTTGCCGCTCGCATCGTAGAAAACACCGAATGCTTCGGCAACGGCATGTTTGGCTTTCAACATGCTGATCGTGTCAGATGACATGCCACGGCGACGAGCCATGACTAAAGCGTCACCCACACTATGAATCACGACCTGAGCCTTATCAATCAGCCCTAAAACCTCTTTAACAGAAGGCTCTTTAATCAATGATTCGTAGGATTCCGAGCTAAGATTTTCCGGTACATACAACGCTCGGTAGTTGCTGTCGGTTGCTTCCGCCATCGCAGCAGCAATCGAGTTGGCCTGAATCGTCACCGCTTCGCCTAAGCCACCGCGAGCAGGGACAAACGTCAATTCACGTCCTGCAGACAACTGAAATGTCAGCTGCCTTGCAAGATGTGCCATTGTCGTTCCACCCATCACGGCAACCGTCAAGCGACCCGGCGGCAACAGTAATTGTAAGGTCGAATTCAACGTCTTCCCCAGCTCATCAAGCACCCGACCACTTTGATCGGCATCGCCAGATACGACCAAACAATGATCGATTTGAAGCTGGGCAGCAAGTCGTTTTTCATCATCCTTAATTCCTAACAGCTGATTCATAAGATGATCAAGGCCATGAAATGTCTCTAACCCTTTTGCTGTTAGCACCATGCCAGATTTTGAGCTTTCCAACAAACCTTGACTACGCAGAAAATCCGTTTCTGTGCGCAAAGCACGTTCTGAGATCTTCATCTGTTCGGCCAACGTTCGCCGGCCAACTGGTGCCATCCAGTTAATAAATTGAAGGACCTGATAGCGTTTAGTGACAACGCCCATCAGATCAGGCGCGATCGCTTTGAGCCACGCAAGTTCAGTATGCATAAGGCACGTCCTTCTTTAATGGGTCATTTCACGTCCCTCCGAGTCGTTTGCCGACCCAGCAAGCTGAAAAAAATTAGGAACCCAACAAATGCTGTTTTCCTTTACCAACAAGACCAATTGTAGCAGGGGTTCCGCTTTATCGCAAGTCTGCGGCCTTAATCGTCCAAAAACAATCACATATTCGGTAAACTTAGAACATCTATTTTTTTGGAGTGAAGATTATTCGGATTTTACTAAAACATCATCCCGTCTGGCGGGTTTTTTTGAAAGCGGGTTTCGGGTTGTTTCTAATGGAATTTTCATGCTGGGAAAAGTGATTCAGTTTGTGTCTTAGTTCAGTAGTGACAAGGGTTGGTTTTATTCCCGTTCGTTATATAATGAGCAGTTTCCAAGTCATAATGTTAGCGTTTGCAAAAATAGCCGCCGAATCTCTCATCAAGCACCCGAGCAATGAACGGTGAAGATCGTCGCTGCAATTCGGATCTCAGGCTATCACTTATCGGCGTTTTAGCATGATGCATGTCACGCCTCTATCCTGTTTTGAATGTTTTTAATTTTAAACAAAACAAAAACCCCGATTACTCGGGGTTTTGCTGTCCTATCTTTTTCCATTTAACCAAGCTTCTGCGCAGCCCGGGAGTCGAACCCGGATTTCGAGAACCGGAATCTCACGTGCGATCCATTACACTAACCGCGCAAGTACCTAATTATATTACTCAATATGCCCTCGCTTTGCAAGTCTTTTCGGGGAAACAAAAGCGCGTTGCCACGATACGGCAACGCGCTTTTCTTTTTACAGCTTATTTTTGCGTATTTTTGTTGACCAAGATATCATCGATTAAGCCGTAATCCTTGGCTTCCTGAGCGCTCATATAATGATCACGCTCGGTGTCCTTCTTGATTTGCTCAATCGTTTGCCCAGTTGCGTCAGCCAAAATTTGGTTCATCTTGCGACGTGTCTTCAAGATTTCTTCAGCAGCGATTTCAATTTCGGTCTGCTGACCTTGGGCACCGCCTGAAGGTTGATGGATCAGGATGGTTGAGTTCGGCAATGCGAACCGCTTCCCCTTCGTCCCACCAGCCAGCAAAACGGACGCCATTGAGGCAGCCATCCCGATAGCGATCGTCTGCACATCTGACTTGATGAAGTTCATCGTATCCAGCATCGCCAAGCCACTGGTGATAACACCACCGGGACTGTTGATGTAGAGATAGATATCCTTTTCAGAGTCTTGCGCGTCCAAGAAAAGCAGTTGCGCGATGACAGAATTGGCCATTTGATCATTGACTTCACCGGATAACATAATGATTCGGTCTTTTAATAGACGTGAGTAAATGTCGTAAGCACGTTCGCCACGACTAGTTTGTTCAACGACGGTAGGTACTAGCATGTCCTAACCTCCTGATAATCGTTATTAGCACTCTTAAAAGTACAGTGCTAAGTATACAACTAAAGTCAAATAAGGTCAAAGATTTAGATAAAAATCTTTGACCTTATTTTTGGGCGTTACGCTTCTGGAAAAGCGCCGTCTGGAATAGCACTTAAATGGTCATCAACCCGACTGACCTCGGACTTAATATGGTCATACTCAGGCTTAGGAAGGTTCATTAATTCCATGCAGGAGCCAACGTGTTCAAAAATCTGATCACGGGCGTCCAGCGCCTTTTGGGTCAGGCTGACGTCAACTCGCCGCTCGTCTTCAGTGGAACGCTTGCGACTGATCCAACCATCTTTTTCAAGCCGTTTCATCAACGGGGTTAAGGTGCCGCTATCTAGTTCAAGTGTTTGTCCGACTTGCTTAACCGACATTGTGCCATGTTCATATAGCGACAATAACGTGATGTACTGCGGATAGGTTAACTTGAACGGAGCTAGCGCTTGTGAATAGAAATGATTGTATTGTTTTTGTGCTTTGTAAATCGCAAAACAAAGCTGTTCGTTCAAAGTAATCGGTTTAACCATGCTGCTTCCTCCTAAAACTTACCTTTAAACGCGCGAACAGCTCGCAAAAGCCGTCCACACTGTGAAAAATGCGCTCATCTATCAATTATTAGCCACCATCAACACCGACGGGGCTCACGTCATTGCTTCAAGACAGTCATCTCAAAAAAGCGATGGCGCTTCTCTCTGGTTGCCAAGATCATCACGGCTCCTTCAAACAAGTCGTCGCCAAAGGGATACATCCAAGTTAAAAGACATCGACATGCGTCCAAAACAGTCAATCTTCAGCAAAAAAATAACTTGATGTCGGTTACATTGTACACGATTAGCTTGAGGAAACAAAGGGATTGATTTGTTGATTGTCAACACCCGATTATGATGAACGCAACCCGCTTCGCATTAGTGCTCAAGCGTCTTCTGGTTGTTGATACCCTTCAGCAATCTGATTCAATTTCCGCAACCGGTGATTGACCCCAGACTTTGAAATTTGGCCGCTCGGCATCATCGCTCCAAGCTCTTGAAGCGAGACGTCAGGATGTGCTAAGCGTAAAACTGCAATTTCCCGCAATTTGGCCGGTAAGTTATCTAGCCCAACATGGTTCTTTAAATAGTTAATATTCTCAATCTGCTTCTGTGCAGCGTCAATCGTTTTATTCATATTCGCATTTTCACAGTTAACTAATCGATTCACTGAATTCCGCATATCCCGCATGATCCGAACATCTTCAAACTTCAGCATGGCATTCGTGGCCCCAATAACCTGCAAGAAATCGGCAATCTTTTCTGCTTCCTTGAGGTAAACAATGTAGCCGCTTCGCCGTTCTACGGTGCGAGCGTTCAGATTAAAATGATTCATCATTTTCAAAATACCAGCATTGTGATTATCGTATAAAGAATAGATTTCCAGATGATAGCGCGAGGTTTCCGGGTTATTCACTGAACCACTGGCCAAAAAGGCACCGCGTAAATAAGAACGCATCCGCTGCGGTTCCTTCAACACCGAAGCTGGAACGGTTGTTGAAATCGCCATGGTATCCGGATCTAAAATTGATAGATCCGACAAGATGTCATTGACGCCTTCTGTAAGCCGCACAATGTATTGATAATTCTTCTTGAGCTTCATCTTACGGTGAACAACCAGATTAGCTTCGTGATGATAGACTTGGCGAATCAAGCTATAAATCCGACGTGCAATAGCCGGATTCTCGGTTTGAATATTTAACACAAAACGATGAGCCATCAGTGTCAGGCTGCCGTTCATACGAATCAAAGCAGACAATTCAGCCTTAGCATGTTCTGGATGTACCTCGAGCTGTGTCAGTTCTTTTTTCACCAGACTGGCGAAACTTGCCATACCCTCACCTCCGGGTTTTGCCGCTGACCTGAAAGGCCAAGTTTAAAATCTCCTTGGCGACTTTATCACCATCATGAAAGACACCATGATCGCGCAACTTTAAAAAGTCTTCGGAAATCACGCGGCAGCCCATGTCTCGCAAGCCTTGATAGTTATGCTTAACCGGCGTGAGAATTTCGTTGTACTTTTGATGATCCAGATAATTATCGGGGACTGGTTCAATGTTAACCAAAACCGTATCCACAAAGTTCTCGCCCATTTGTTCATTCAGAACCCGGACATGATCGGCATCGGTAAAATGCTGGGTTTCGCCTTTTTGGGTCATGATATTGACAATGTAAATCACTTCGGCTTGCGTCTTCTTCACCGCATCCCCCAGATTTTCAATCATCAAGTTAGGCAAAATGCTAGTGAAAAGACTGCCTGGGCCTAAAACAACAACATCAGCGTCCATAATCGCATCGATAACTTCTTTGACCGCCTCTGGTTTGCCATTGGCAGGATCTGTTTCTGAAACCGAAATATGCTTGATGTTTTTCCCAGCCGCTGTAATCTCAGCTTCACCAGACAGCTTTGTACCATCGGTGAATTCAGCATTTAAGGTTAACGGCGTGTTGCTGGCCGGATAAACGTGACCATCAACTTGCATCATTTCGCTTAGTTGCTGAACCGCTGGGAAAATGCCGCCTTTCATTTCAGACAGCGCGGCAATAATCAGATTGCCAATCGCATGCCCAGCGAAAAAAGCATCAGTTGTATTGAACCGATATTGAAAAATATCCAAATACAAACTCGGCAACTCCGACAAAGCCACTAGCACATTGCGAATATCACCAGGCGGCACTACGTTGATATAGTTGCGAATTGTCCCTGATGAACCGCCGTCATCGGCAACAGTCACAATTGCAGTCACATCTGCATCTTGCTCATGCAAACTATGCAGAATGACCGGCAAGCCTGTTCCACCGCCAATGACAACCACCTTTGGACGCCGACCGCGGATGACCCGAATAAATTTAGTTTCACGACTCATGAGCGATTCACCGTCTCCTTATGCTTCTTAATGTCTCGATGCGTGATATCAACGGCATATGCATCTGAAAACGCCTTACCAATCCGCTCGGCAAAAGCCACACTCCGATGCTGGCCGCCTGTGCAGCCAATCGCAATCGTTACGCTGGTTTTGCCTTCTGCCTTGTACTTTGGCATGATTTCAGACAATAGATCATAAAACTTGTTATAGAAACTTTCGGCATCTTCATTATCCATCACGTAATTGTAAACTTCCGGATCAAGCCCAGTCTTGGGCCGATAATCCTTAATGTAAAAAGGATTAGGCAGGAAACGGACATCCATGACAATATCAGCGTCTATTGGTAATCCGTATTTAAACCCGAATGACATGACTTCAATATGAAATGCTGGTTGACTACCGCTTTCCTTAAAGTTAAGGAAAATCTTTTCCCGTAACTGACGTGGACTTAAGGTCGTGGTATCAATCACAACCTGCGCGCGATTGCGCAATTCTGTGAGTAATGCACGTTCTTTTTTAATGCCGTCCATCAATCGGCCTTCCATGGCCAACGGATGAGAGCGACGGGTTTCCTTGTACCGAGAAACCAGCTCTTCATCAGTTGCATCCAAGAATAAGATGCGAGAATGAACATAGGCATTGTTGTCCAAATTAGCCAGCATATCGATAATCTGATCGTAAAAAGCACGACTGCGCAGATCGACAACAAGCGCGACCTTCGTGATCTTTCCGGATTCTTTTACCAATTCCCAAAACTTCGGCAACAAAGCTGGAGGCATATTATCTACGCAAAAATATCCCAGGTCTTCGAATGCCTGCATGGCAACGGTTTTACCGGCACCGGACATACCGGTGATAATGACAAGATCCAAACTTTCAGTCATAAACGGCTCCTTTTTGATCATATTTATTCAAGTATAACATGCCGGGCGTGTCATTCCTACCGATCCCCGGTTTCTTTTCACCGCATCATCAAGCGTTGTTATTAAAAAACCTGATGCAGCGCAATGAATCAGCTGCATCAGGTTAAATAAAAGCGATGTTCATTAAATATTGCGTCGTGCAAAGGCAAGGATAATACATTCGATGCCGAATAGGACGAAAAACATCGACAATAATGTGACCAATGTGATGGCTGCAACCACTGGCTGCATGAACAACATCAAAGACACAATCACTGCCAGAATATCCAAGACGAGGTAAAGGACAAACCAGCCAGTACCTGCAATCCGCAAATGGCCCACGTTGAATAGTGAACCAACTGAATCAACTAAGAACCAGATTGCAAACATCATGGTAATCGTTGCAACACCAAAATTACTGTTGACCAGGAAAATGACACCAATAACAAGGTCAAAAATCCCCATCAAGAGCGACACCCAAGCTAGTTTACCAGTGAGCTGGCGAAGCGTTGAATACCCTGCTAAAATCGCAATCCCACGAATAATGGCAACAACAGCAAAGATAAAGGTCACCGTTTTCAATGTTGCCAGCGGATAGCGCATGACGACAAATGCGGCGATCAGGAACAGGATACCAGTGATAAACTGCCCCCAGTCAAAACCAAAACTTTTTCGATTTAACATCTATTTCCCTACTTTCTTAATCCTATTCATCATAATATTAAGCACGAGAATGAGCAAATCAGAGTGTGAAACAAGTCGGTTTCTGGGCTGGCGACGCGTTGCTAGACCGGAGACAACGCTCCAAGCCCGCAAAGCTCGCGGTCTCGAAGTCGCCTAACAACATCAGTGACAAGGCGCGGCCGCCGTGCTTTTTATACTGCTGATCCCCATCCGGTCTACGATTGCTCCGCCTTGGTACTAGTGTCTCGAAAATTCTAATAAATTCCCCATATCAAAAAGGCAAACAATTTTTGGTGCCATTGTTTGCCCTTATTAATCGCCGTGAATGATGTTCCAACCTGGTCAGTCAATCTACTTCTTGCTTACTGCCTGCGCCTCATTCTTAGTTGATGTTTGCGCAGCTTCCTTAGTCCGTTGAGTGTCGCGAACGAGGATTGGTTTCAAGTATTGGCCAGTATAACTATCGGCCACATTGGCCACCTGTTCAGGTGTGCCGGTGGCGATGATCTGACCGCCGCCGTCTCCGCCTTCAGGGCCAAGATCAATGACCCAGTCAGCTGTTTTGACGACATCTAGATTATGCTCGATAACCAGTACGGTATTGCCTTCATCGACTAGCCGTTCCAACACTTCCAGCAGCCGCTTGATATCATCCGTATGCAGACCAGTGGTGGGTTCGTCAAGAATATAAAAATTCTTGCCGGTTGAAAGCTTCTGCAGTTCGCTTGCAAGCTTCATCCGTTGAGCCTCGCCACCAGACAAGGTGGTAGCGCTTTGTCCCAGCTTAACGTAACCAAGGCCAACATCCACGATGGTTTGCAACTTGCGCCGAATCTTTGGAATATTCTTGAAGAAGTCAGTGGCTTCTTCGACAGTCATATCAAGCACTTCAGCAATATTCTTGCCCTTATACGTTACTTCGAGGGTTTCAGAGTTATACCGTTTGCCATGGCAAACTTCGCAAGGCACGTAAACATCAGGTAAAAAGTTCATTTCAATCTTGATGATCCCGTCGCCTTTACAGTTCTCACAGCGACCACCCTTAATGTTGAAACTAAAGCGGCCTTTTTTGTAACCACGTAATTTAGCTTCGTTGGTTTCGGCAAATAGCCCGCGAATGTCATCGAAAACACTCGTATAGGTAGCCGGATTGCTCCGCGGTGTGCGGCCAATTGGACTTTGGTCAATATTGATCAGCTTTTCAATATTTTTATAGCCAAGAATCTTTTTGTATGGACCCGGTTTCTCAGAATTATGATTTAACTTTTGAGCCAATGCACGCCGAAGAATCGAGTTAACCAAAGTAGATTTACCTGACCCAGAAACACCAGAAACCACGATGAATTTACCTAATGGAAAATCAACGTTGATGTTTTTTAAGTTGTGGTCAGTGGCGCCTTCCAAACGAATCACTTTGCCACTACCTTGTCGCCGTTTTAGTGGTACCGGAATAAACTTGCGCCCTGATAAATATTGGCCAGTGATTGATTTGCGCACACGTGCAACTTGTTTAGGGGTACCGGATGCCATGATGCGGCCACCGTGTTCGCCAGCCCCCGGTCCGACATCAATCAGATAATCGGCGGCGCGCATCGTATCTTCATCATGTTCGACCACGATCAACGTGTTGCCAAGATCGCGCATTTTTTTCAAGGAGGCAATCAGGCGATCGTTGTCGCGCTGATGCAAGCCGATAGATGGTTCATCAAGCACATACATGACGCCGCTCAGATTCGAACCGATTTGGGTAGCTAGGCGAATTCGCTGAGCCTCGCCGCCGGATAGTGTACCAGCACTACGACTCAATGTGAGATAACCAAGACCAACGTTGACCAAGAATGTCAAGCGGTCAACGACTTCTTTCACGATTGGTTGGGCAATGACACTTTCGGCTTCACTAAGATGCACGGTTTTGAAAAATGGTAGGGCATCCTTGATGGCAAGATCAGAAACTTCTGCAATATCGCGACCTTCAATTTTAACAGCCAAAGCCTGCCGATTCAGCCGTTTGCCGTGACAAACCGGGCACGGCAATGCTGTCATATAACTGCGCATCTGCTGGCGAGTAAAATCACTATTCGTTTCTGCATATCGGCGGGAAATGTTATTCAGCACCCCTTCAAAAGGCACATCAACATCGCGTACACCGCCAAAGTCATTTTCATAATGAAAATGGAATAACTTGCCTTCGCTCCCATTAAGCACCACATTGCGCTCACGGTGGGTCAGCTTGTTAAAGGGTACGTCCATTCGTACCTTGAAGGTTTTCGCCGCCTGAGCCAGCAGTTCCGGATAGTACTGGGAACTGATTGGATTCCATGGCGCGATTGCCCCTTCTGCCAAAGTCATACTCGGTTCTGGCAGCACCAAATCCATGTCAACTGTCAGCTTAACACCCAACCCGTCACATTCTGGGCAAGCGCCAAAAGGAGCGTTGAATGAAAATAGTCGTGGTTCCATTTCGCCAATCGTAAAGCCACAAATCGGGCAGGCAAAATGTTCGGAAAAGCGCAGTGGTTCACCGCCAATCACGTCCACGTTGGCATACCCTTCTGACAACCGCAGAGCTGCTTCAAATGAATCGAAAAGCCGACTGCGCGCCTCAGGTTTAACCACAATTCGGTCAATCACAATATCAATGTCATGCGACTTATTTTTATCCAGTTCATAATCAGCCGTTGCATCAACAACTTCACCATCAACACGCATCCGGACATAACCTTCACGCATGATTTTGGCGAAGACTTTTTTATGACTGCCTTTCTTGCGACGCACCACTGGTGACAGAATTTGAATCCGGGTCTTATCAGGTAAGGCTAAAACGCGATCCACCATCTGTTCAACACTTTGACTGGTAATCGGTGTACCATCATTTGGACAAATCGGATGCCCGACACGTGCCCACAGCAAGCGCAAGTAATCGTTGATTTCAGTGACTGTTCCCACAGTTGATCGGGGATTTTTTGAAGTGGTTTTCTGATCGATCGAAATCGCCGGACTTAAGCCGTCAATCGAATCGACATCCGGTTTTTCCATCTGTCCCAGAAACTGTCTGGCATATGCTGAGAGACTTTCCACGTAACGACGCTGACCTTCGGCGTAAAGCGTGTCAAAAGCCAGACTGGACTTACCTGAACCAGATAGGCCGGTCATCACGACCAGTTTATTGCGGGGAATCGTCACATCAATATTCTTTAAATTGTGGGCACGAGCCCCATGGATCACAATTTTATCGTTTGCCATTCACAAAAGATCTCCTCATTTTTAGCAAGCAGTATTGGCGAAAATCACATTGCCACAACAGCTTATACGCCGACTTCTGACCGCTCACCTTAACGTGCTCGCCAGCCCCAAAACCTGCACATAAGGACCTTGAACGCAATGGCTAAAGACCGGCCATCACGTTCAAGGCCACTTATGCTCCGGTTTCTAACCGGGCTGGTTCGCGCTCACCGGATCTGTTCAAAGCAATCATGGCTGACTTGGTACCATCGTGCAAGTGCGATCTGATTAAGACATATCAGCCTGCAATTCAAGAATTGTGTCGCGTAATGACGCTGCCTGCTCGAAATCAAGCTTCTTAGCCGCCGCCTGCATTTGTGAGCGCAGGTTTGCTACTAACTCCTTCTTATCAGCCTTGCTCATATCCTCATAATCAACTTCAGCAAAAGTCTTCTTGGCCTCGGCTTTATCATCATCTGATTGTTCATAGCTGGAAATAGCTGCCCGAATCGGTTTGATAATGGTCTTTGGCGTGATGTGATGTTCTTCGTTGAACTTCTCCTGAATCGTCCGTCGACGTTGGGTTTCATCAATGGCAGCCTTCATGGAATCTGTCACCTTATCAGCATACATGATGACTTTGCCATGCTCGTTACGTGAAGCCCGCCCAATGGTTTGAATCAAGGAACGTTCGGCACGCAAAAAGCCTTCCTTGTCAGCATCCAAGATTGCAATCAACGAAACTTCAGGGACATCGATCCCTTCACGCAAAAGGTTAATCCCAATCAGCACATCAAACTTGCCAAGTCGCAAATCACGAATAATCTGCGTCCGTTCAAGTGTCTTGATGTCACTATGCAAGTAGCGAACCTTGATGCCCATGTCTTTCAGGTAGTCAGTCAGATCTTCAGCCATTTTCTTGGTCAAGGTGGTGATGAAAACACGTTCGTGAGCATCAACCCGTTTGTTAATTTCACCAACAAGATCATCAATTTGACCCATGACCGGTCGAACCTCGATCTTCGGATCCAACAACCCGGTTGGCCGAATGATTTGCTCAGCAATATCGTCTTTAGGAACCCGATCCAGTTCATAAGGACCAGGAGTAGCACTCACATACAAAATACGATGGACATGTTGTTCAAATTCATTGATTTTCAATGGCCGGTTGTCCAAAGCACTTGGTAAACGGAAGCCGTAGTTGACCAGCATTTGCTTCCGCGCTCGGTCGCCATTGTACATCCCGCGAATTTGCGGCATAGTGACATGACTTTCATCCACCATAATGTTGAAGTCTTTCGGGAAAAAGTCCAGCAGTGTATACGGTGGTTCACCAGGCTTACGGCCATTCATATGGCGTGAATAGTTTTCAATACCGCTGGTGAAACCCATTTCCCGCATCATTTCGATATCATAGTTCGTCCGCTGCTCTAACCGTTGCGCCTCCAACAGTTTGTTTTCACTGCGCAGGACTTTCAATTGTGCCTCTAACTCAGCAGCAATGCTCTTAATCGCTCGCTGCATCTGTTCATCGCTGGTCATGAAATGCGTTGCCGGGAAAATTGCCACATGATCACGTGTCCCGATGACTTCGCCGGTCAATGCGTCGACTTCGGTAATCCGATCAATTTCATCACCGAAAAACTCGACTCGAATCGCATGGTCATCACGACTGGCCGGGAAAATTTCAACGACATCGCCGCGAACTCGAAAGCGACCACGTTGAAAATCAATGTCGTTTCGATCAAATTGAATATCTACAAGTTGGCGTAACAGTGTATTACGATCAATCGTCATGCCAGTTCGCAATGACAGCACATGATTCTTGTATTCATGCGGATCACCTAAACCAAAGATTGACGACACTGAGGCCACCACGATGACATCATTTCGTTCCAACAACGCACTGGTGGCGCTGTGCCGCAGTTTATCAATTTCGTCGTTAATCGCACTGTCTTTTTCAATATACGTGTCGGTACTCGGGACATAGGCTTCAGGTTGATAATAATCATAGTAGGAAACAAAATACTCAACCGCGTTATGCGGGAAGAATTCCTTGAATTCACCATAAAGCTGCCCGGCCAATGTTTTGTTGTGAGACAAAATCAAGGTCGCCTTGTTCAAGTTGGCGATGATGTTGCTCATCGTAAAGGTCTTCCCAGTCCCAGTTGCACCCAACAAGATCTGTTCTTTCTTACCCTCTTCAAAGCCCTTTGTCAACTTGGCAATGGCCTGTGGCTGATCACCAGCTGGTTGGTAAGGTGAAACCAGATCAAATTTACGATCGGCTATTCGTTCGATCATCGACATGCCTCCTATAAAACAATCACATGGGCATCATTCATTCCGAATACAAGGTGAACACGTGTCAATCCGTGCAGGAAAAAAGCCCCAGTGAACGCATTTTTACATTATCCAAACAAAATTTCGTCATCAAAAAAGTTGGAATCGACATGATGCGCATTCCAACTTTTGTCTTGCTTATTATAACATAGCGAACATACTTTCGCTACTTGTTTGGTTCATGTTCTGCCATGGTTTCTTTAGTCAGTTTAGCAAGCTGATCGCGGCTGGCAAATTTTTCATCAAGCATGTCCGGCAACACTTCCTCCAAGAAGTAGCGCACGCTAGGACGATTCCGAAACTGCAGGATCGTGCTTAAGCTTTCGGAGTAGATATCCAGAAAAACCTGTTCAGGATTGCCTTTCTCGATTTCGCCAAAACCTTCGTATAGTAGATCGATTTTATCAGCAACACTCAAGATCTGCCCTTCAAGCGTTTCATCCTTGCCTTCAGAAAGACGACGACGATAGCGATCCTGAAAGTCACGGGGAATTTCATTTTTGATAAAGTTCTCCGTCATGGTCGCTTCAACATCAGCCAGCATGTGGCGCAGTGTCGGGGTAGCATATTTAACCGGCGTTTTGATGTCGCCGATAAAACGTTCAGTATAATCGTGATTCAAAGATTTCTCATAGAGCATCTGCCAATTAACCTTGTTACCAGCTAACTCCTCGACATCGCCTAGCATTTGCGCGATTTCGGCAACTTTGAAACTATGTGCCGCCACTGAATGTTCCTGATACTTAAAGAATCCCGGTGCCCGACGCAGTGTCTCTAAGTTGCTTAGTCCTTGGATAAATTGGTGCATGCCCATGATTAAATGACCTCCTGATATTCGTGGCGTGATAGTGATGGCAGTAAATTAAATTGTTAAAAGACTACCACCTTGTGAAGCCCATTGCAAGAGCAGAGCGTGATCAGGCGCGGTTAGAAACCGGAGCATAAGTGGCTTTGGCCATTTATGTCCAAGGTCCTTAGGTGCAGGTTTCTGCGCCTGAGAACGCGTTTCAGCAAGAGCGTAAACCACCCCGGTTAGAAACCGAAGCATCAGTGCCATCAATCATTTCACTTTTGTCTTAACCCACCCGAATCAAATGATCAATATCCTGATGTCGCATAATCTGAAAACTAATCCCTGCAAAAATACCCCAGATAGCCATTAATGCAAGACCGGCCATCCCCATCTCTAACCAAGGAACCTGAAAAGCCATCGTAATACCGGTGTTGACAGCTTGATGCAGAATCCAGCCAAGCAGTGTCCCCAGCAAAGATCCAATCACCATACTTGTCCCAAACAGAAACCCATTCTCAAGTGCCAACATCCGAACAATTTGACCAGGTGTCGTACCGACACTTTGCAGCATGGCGAGACTTCGCCGCCGTTGCAACAGATTAGCAAAAATATGATTCACAATGTTCGCCAGACTCACAAGTGTCAGCAGGGTTAAAAAACCATAGACCATGACTTGAATAGCAAGCTGAAAGCTGCTGCCACGCGCATCATTTTCAATTTGATCAAAAAGTGCTGCATGTGGCAATTCATGCCGTAAAGCACTGGCCACCGTCTCATGAAAACTTGGTTTAATTAGTAAGACTTGAATGGCATACGTGATGTCATCATTTTTAATTTGGAGTGCTTGGCTGATTTGACGGAACCGGCTAGCAGAAAGCACCAAACCACTTTGGTCACTGACAAGCCAATCGGTCATTTCCGCAGCAGTCTTGGTGACGACTTTCATCGGCTGCGTTAAAGTCTTTTGGTTACTTTGCTCGTTAGCAAGCTCCAAGGTCCCTGCAAAATCTTTTGGCGTGTCCCATTGCTGCTGGCGCTTGCCTGTTTTTGAGTTTGTCACTAACCGACTGCCTGTGATAATCGTCGGCTGATCTTTAAAAACAGTGCCGAACGTTTGGTCACTCACCACGATCACATTCAGCCGATCATGAAATGCTTGTGGAGCGTTTTTCAAACCGACTTGAGTTGTGCCAGTCACCGTTCCGCGTTTCACCCCCGGCAGTCGCCTCGGATTAAAAGAGAAATTCGCTGATGCCAGCGATTGTGTCTTGGTGATCGTCACATCTGCCTGGCGACTAATCGTTTCATCGCTAAAAGTTAACATGCCGCGAAAGAAACTGGTAAAGCCGATAAAGATCATGAGTGACAAGGCCAGCGTTGTCATCATCGTGACTTTTGACCAGCCCAAACGCCGATAATGTTTATAAGCCAATTTAGCAATCGGCGTCGGCAAAAATCGTCCCAGCATCCCTTGCCGTAACATACGCTGACTCACCTTCCGACTTGCTGACTGCGCGCGAACTGCGGCAATCGGACTCACTTGTGCGGCGCGTTTGGCTGGTCGTCGTGCTGCTAGTAACGTGACAAGCAACATGAAAAATCCGCTGACTAAAATCGGCCACCAACTGATCGTGAGTAGGAGCTGAAAGGTGTTACCACTCGCCTTAAAAATTCGATTCAATTCATGAAAAGCGAGTGACAACCCACCGATTCCTGCAAGCAAACCCAGTAAAATCGCTGGCAATACCAAAGTCAGTGCTTGCAGATACACCGATTGCCGGATTTGTCTCGGCGTTGCACCAATTGAACGTAATAAGCCATAACGCTGCGTTTGTGCTTGTACACTCAGATTGATGCTGGTATAAATCAACGCCAATGACACCAAACCAATCACACTTAGCACCACGATGACAAGTAATACGAACATGGCACGGACCTTGACATCTCGCGACTCACCGGCCCGTTCCAAAGCTAATTCATTCATTCTCTGCTGGTCGGATCCGACATGATACTGCGCTGTGAGTTTCTTCAACTTTGCGTAAAAATTGCCATAGTTGCCAAAAGCCGCTGCGACAGCATAGTTCTTCGTGCCGTCAAAATGGCCGGTGGTGACAGCGCCATCACTTGCCATGAGGCCAGCATAGCCACGGTAACTACCGACGATCTTAAGAACGACGCGCTGACCATTGCGCTGTGCCGCCACGGTTTTGCCCACTGCATAAACATCAGAAATCAAATCTTGGGCTAACATGACTTCTTGCTCATTTTGGGGTAACCGCCCTTCCAAAAGAATGGGTTGGATTAATCGCTGCAGCGCCGGTTTCGGCAACATTAACAAAGGCGAATCTGGTTGGTTAGGTACCTGATCAGCAAAGCTGATTTGTCCTTGTTGCTGATAGCGGACACTTTCGGAAATATCGGCTTTTTTCTGAATAGCCAGTGCGGTTTCTTGGTTAACCTTCGATAAAACAAACTGTAGGCCGCCGGTATTTTGAATATTATCTTGATACATTGAATGCCGAGCCGAATTAATGCCAATCAAGGTGGCCACAGTTAAGGTCGCAGCAACTGCCATCGCCAGAATGGTTGTGAACGTGCGCGCCTTCTCCTTAATCAGTTGACGCCAAACTAAATGGGTCATCGTCCCCATGACGCTCACCGCCCTTCACGCAGCACACCGTCATTGATGGTTACAACGCGATCTGCTTGCTTAGCGATATCGGGATCATGCGTAATCACAATTAAAGTCTGCCCTTGCTTGATATTCGCCTGGCGCAATAAAGTCATGATGTCTTGTGAATTGCGGCGATCCAAGTTGCCCGTTGGTTCGTCAGCTAAAATGATCGCCGGATGATTGATCAGCGCCCGGCCAATCGCAACGCGCTGCTGTTGGCCGCCTGACAGTTGATTTGGCAAAGCATCTTGCTTTTCCGTCAGACCCAAAGTAGCCAGTAATTCTATCAACTCAGATGTCGCGACGGTTCGACCGTCCAAGTCAGCGGGCAGCGTCATGTTCTCGACCACTGTCAAATCGGGAATCAGATTATAGAATTGATAAATCAACCCGACTTGTCGCCGCCGAAAAATGGCTAATTGGGTCTGATTCAACGCATAAATATCTGTATCGTATAGCTGTACCCGACCACTGGTTGGTTGATCAATACCGCCCAGCAGATGTAGCAAGGTTGACTTACCCGAACCACTCGGCCCAACGATTGCCACAAATTCACCTTTTTCAATACTAAAATCAGCGTGATCTAACGCTGGTCGACTTTCCCCTGCATATTGCTTCGTCAGTTGTCGTGCTGTCAAAATGGCCACTAGTACCCCTCCTCGCGCCTGACACATCAATCTGTGTTGGCTTTCTTATGATACTCTCAGCCTATCAATGGTAAGTGACAAGTAAGTGACAAAACACGCTCAACGAAAAAATTCAAACGTGAATTGTACGCCTTCCGCGGTATTTTCAGCAGATAAGCGGCCATCGTTTTCACGCGTAATGCCAGCAGCGATCGCTAACCCAATGCCCACGTTATTGGCAGTGGCATATTGACCACGGAAAAAACGCTCAAATAAATGCGGCATATCTGCTTCAGCAATTGGTGAGCCTGTATTGATAATCTTCAGGCGGACGCGAATAGGATCAGCAATCCCAATAATCTGAATTTGACCGCCAAAAGCAGTATGTTCAACCGCATTTTTCAAGACATTGACCAACGCTTCTTTGACCAATGCCGGGTTCACATGAAGCATTAGGTCTGGTGATACCTGCCAATCAATCGTCAACTGCTTATCAGCAACCATTCGCAGCAGTGGCTTCAATGCCTCTTTCCCCAGCGCCGCTACACTCACATCTTGTCTAGTTTGGCTCAGCGTATGTGTATCCACCTTAGCTAATAAAATGAGCTGCTCAACTAACTCTGCTTGACGCGTGTGCTGCGCTAAAAGCTCCTGACGGGTGACCTCCCAATTAGCCGCGGTCATCATTTCAAGCAAATTATTATTCGCCGCTAAAGGTGTTCGCAACTGATGCGCAATATCGGTAATAGCAACACTTAGCTGATCGCGATCACGCTTCACTGCCGTGCGTTCAGCCTGCATTTGGCGGGCATATTGATAAAGTCGATTGTTGAGATCGGAAAACAGTCCTTCATCATTCCGATCAATCGCATAGTTGCTTGCACCTGCCTTTGTCAGATCTAGTTGTCGCAGCGCCAAATCAAAGCGTCGACTAAACCTGACTGCCCAACGCCACACGATCCAACTGCTGATCAACGTGCCACCGACACCCATGGCAGCCAACCAAATACGAGTTTCTGGGACAAACACCATCACCATCAGTAAAACAGTCCACAGGATAGCCAGTAGCCACACTGTTAGTTTCAACACACTTTTTGTTTCCGGCATAGCCCAATAATCATGCTTAACCATCAATAAAATACCCCATTCCCCGCACAGTCCGAATTAAGGTCGGATGTGCCGGATCATCCTCAAGCTTTTCTCGCAGGCGTTTGATGGTCACGGTTAAAGTATTATCCGCCACAAACTGCTCACGCGTGTCCCACAAGGCTGCTAGCAACTGATCTCTTGCCAAAATTTGATTGGAGTTGGCAAAAAAATAGGCCAGCAAACGATACTCGGCCGCCGTTAGCACAACCGCTGTCTCATTTTTCGTCACTTGACCAGTGGCTAAATTCAGGCTAACCGCCCCAAATTGTTGCACTGTCATCGGCAGCTGTTTAGCAATGCGAGCCTTTAAAACACGTAAACTAACCGGTTTTACCACGTAATCATCAGCAAGTCGGAGTCCTTTTAGCATCGTTAGCTCCTCGTCATTAGCCGTCAAAACAATCACCTTAGCAGTCAAATGCTTCCGCCATTGCGCTAACCAAGTCAAGCCGTCACCATCGGGCATGCTCAGATCTAAAATGATGACATCGGGCGAAATCTGCGCGACTCGTTCATTGGCTTGCGCTAACGAGGTCGCTAGCACGGCCTGACCGTCTTTGGCCAAATAGGCGCGCAGTGTCTCGCCTAATGCCGGTTCATCTTCAACGATTAAATAGTTCATCATCATGCCACCCCCGTATCATTACCTTGATTAAAGTATACCGGAGAAACATGGCTGTGGGCATGACAACGTTTTTTAAAGGACCTTGAACAATCGCTTTTAGAAACCGAAAAAGTCCGGATAGTCCCTACAGAAAACGGCGAACGCCTTGTCCCAAATTTGGGACAATACGTTCGCCGCTATCTTGCTTCACCTGCTTAATCGTCAGGATTCACACATTGATTCGTTTAAAACAAGCTAAGCTTCTTCACGAAAATCATTGAGCGCCTTTTCGAAGGCATCCAATTTTTCTTGGGCCTTAGCTTCTGTGTCTGCTTTGGTACCGACATAGAACTTAACTTTCGGTTCGGTGCCGGATGGCCGGATAGCAATCCAAGTACCGTCTGCCAAAATATACTTCAGAACGTTGCTTGATGGCATGGTCAGTTTTTCAACAGTGCCATCAGCGGATTTAGCTTCCTGACTCAGGAAGTCTTCAACCTTCGTAATCTTGACACCCGCAAAATCAGCAGGCTGTTCTTCGCGGAACTTGGTCATCAAGTTAGCCATTTGCTTCTGACCGTCAACCCCTTCAAAATCGACGCCAACAGTCTTTTCAGCATAGTAACCATACTTCTTGTACAGTTCCTGAACGCCGTCCCAAAGCGTTTTGCCTTGTGACTGATAGTAGGCGGCAACTTCAGCCAGCAGCACTGTTGACTGAATCGCATCCTTGTCGCGCACGAATGGCTTGATCAGATAGCCGTAACTTTCCTCAAAGCCAAACAGAAATTCGTGCTCGCCAGTAGCTTGAAAATGCTTGATCTGATCACCGATAAACTTGAAACCAGTCAGCACATTGATCATGTCCACGCCATAATCCTTCGCAATGGCGGTTGCCAATTCCGTCGACACGATTGACTTCACAACCGCGCCATTCTTCGGCAGTGTGCCAGCTTGCTTGCGCGCTTCCAGAATATAATGCAATAAGACCGAAGCGATTTGGTTACCAGTCAACAACTGATAATGGTCGCCGACTTTAACTGCTGTGCCCAGCCGATCAGCATCGGGATCAGTCGCGATTAAGACATCAGCGCCGATTTTTTTGCCTAATGCAATTGGCAAATCAAAGACTTGAGCGAACTCTGGGTTCGGGAATGGGGTAGTTGCAAATTCTGGATCAGCAATACTTTGCTCAGGTACCAACCGGAAGTTTTCGAAACCAGCATTACGCAAAACCATTTGCGCTGGAATCCGTCCAGTCCCGTGCAGTGGGCTATAAACCAACGACATGTTCTTGCCGACTTTGTTAATCAAATCATGGTTGATGGTGACCGTGGCCACTTCAGCATAGTAAGCTTCATCAACATCTTCACCAATCGGTTGCATCAACTTTTTGGCGCGTAGCACATGGACGTTCAGAGACTTGATAGCAAAAAGATCCGCTGCTGAACGAGCATATTTGGTGATTTTGTCGGATTCTTCCGGTGGCATCTGCCCGCCATCTGGACCGTAAATCTTATACCCGTTGTACTGCTTAGGGTTATGACTTGCAGTGATCATAATGCCTGCATAGGTCTTTAAATGACGCACCGCAAAACTTAATTCCGGTGTTGGCCGCAACTGATCAAAAACATAACTCTTAATACCATGAGCACCCAAGACCCCGGCACTTTCATAAGCAAACTCTTGACTCATGTAACGGGAGTCGTAACTAATCGCAACCCCCCGGGCCTTAGTTTCATCCGACAGTGTGTCCATAAACCGGGCCAAACCTTCAGTGGCTTGCCGAACCGTGTAAATATTCATCCGACCAATCCCGGCACCAAGAACACCACGCATGCCTGCCGTGCCAAACGCCATAGGAGCAGCAAATGCCTCTTCCTTAGTCGTCTCATCATCAGCCATATTCTTAAGATCAGCTTTCAGCTCCGGATCAAGGGTCGGTTCGTCGACCCATTGTTGATACGTATCACGATAACTCACGTGATCAGCTCCCATCTGTCTATAATTAATAATTTCGGGCAATACCCTTCCCGTCCCAATCATACTATAAGTGGACGAGTGCTGGGTTGAAAACGCGCTCAAATAAGAAAATTCTTTTATTACCGATGATGCGTGCTAGCTAAAACAAGTTTCCAAGACTGCTTGTTTCTAAGCGTTTCTGCTCACAGACACAAAAAAACCAGCGACTCGCATCGCTGGTCTCGAACAAAATTACGCCTTAATCTCAATATTCGTATCATTCAAACTCTGGATATAGTTGAACACGCCTTGTCCAGCCGTGCCGCCTTCACCAACAGCAGTGGTAATCTGCCGCAGGTCCTTGGCGCGAACATCGCCGATCGCGAAAACGCCTGGAACCTTTGTCCGCATATGCTCGTCGGTTGGAATCCAACCATGCTCATCCAGAACACCTAAATCTTGGAAGGCTTCAGTCATCGGCATAATGCCAACATAAATGAAAACCCCGGCGACTGGCAAAACATGTTCCTCGCCAGTTTCCTTATCACGGTACTTCACGCCGGTGACTTTCATATCGTCACCTTGGATTTCCTGAACCTGAGCATTCCAAACGAAATGCATCTTATCATTGGCAAATGCTCGCTTCTGGATAATCTGCTGAGCACGCAATTGATCACGGCGATGAATAACTGTGACCTTCTTGGCCATTTGTGTCAGGTAAAGGCCTTCTTCAATCGCGGAATCGCCACCGCCAATAACGGCCAACTCGCGATCTTTAAAGAAGGCGCCATCGCAGACAGCACAGTATGAAACGCCACGGCCGCTGTAGGCTTCTTCGCCCGGTACGCCCAACTTCTTATGCTCTGCGCCTGTCGCAATGACAATCGCTTTAGCCTCGTACTCATCCTCGTCAGTTTTCACTAGCTTGACGGCACCGCGGTTTTGAACGCTGACGACATTGCCATAGGCATACTCAGCACCAAATTGGGTGGCACCATCATACATTTTCTGACCAAGATCTGGCCCGAGGATTGACTTGAAACCCGGATAGTTTTCAACTTCAGCGGTGTTGTTCATCTGCCCGCCATAGACGCCGCGATCCAGCATCAGCACAGATAAATTGGCACGCGATGCATAAAGTGCAGCCGTCATACCACCTGGGCCGGCACCGATCACGATTACATCATATTTTTTTGCCATGGGCAGTCTCTCCTTTTGCCATATTGCTTACAATTAGTAAGCTATACTGTTTAATATACATGGTTTTATGGTTTTTGTAAACTCGCATTGTCAAAATCGAATTCCGGCTTACCAGAACGCTTCATCAAGTCAGTAATGACAGTACGAATCGGCGCGTTTTCGTAGAGCACTTGATAAATCGCGTCTGTGATTGGCATGTCAACGTCAAGTTCACGGGCCATTTGATGGGCAACTTTGGTCGTTGAGACACCTTCAACCACCATCCCCATGTTCTTCAACACATCCGGCAACTTTTCACCTTGTCCAAGTGCGTTGCCGGCTCGCCAGTTACGACTGTGGACCGAGGTACAGGTCACAATCAGATCACCGACACCGGATAAGCCGATGAAAGTCAACGGTTCGGCACCTAGCTTCACGCCGACCCGACTGATTTCAGCTAAACCGCGAGTCATCAAGGCCGCTTTGGTATTGTCGCCATAGCCGAGACCATGCAAGGCACCAGCGCCAATGGCAATCACGTTTTTCAGAGCGGCACCAATTTCAACGCCAATGACGTCTGTGTTGGTATACAACCGAAAATAATCATTCATGAACAGCTTCTGCACTTTTTCTGCCAACTTCAAATCATCGGAAGCGGCGGTTAACGTTGTAATATCGTGGGTGGCGACATCTTCGGCGTGACTCGGGCCGGAAATCACAACAATACCTTGAATTAATTCCTTCGGCAAGACTTCTGCGAGCACTTGCGAGATGCGCAACTCACTGCCACGTTCAAGTCCTTTAGCAGCATGAACAATAATCGGTTGTTCACCGCGCCCTTTATGAGCTTGCAGAATTGGTTTAACTTGCTCGGCCACGCTGCGAATCGCATTGGTTGGAACAACAAACAAAATGACCGCCGCTTGATCCAAGGCTTGGCCAAGGTCAGCAGTCACATGCAAAGCCGGCTGTAATGTAAACTCAGCACCAAGATAGTGTTCATTTTGATGGGTCCGCTTCATCAAGGCTACCTGATCCGGATTGTGACTCCACAAATCAACTTCATGACCATTTTCAGTTAATAAATTGGCTAGCACGGTGCCCCAAGAACCAGCACCTAACACTGCTATTTTCGTTGGCACAAAATCACTCCTATTCCACCGCTTTAAGCGGATTGCCGTCTAAATACCATGCCACATTTCCTTGCCGCCGCCGATACCAAACTAAGCCAGCCGCTGCAACAAATAAGATGATCGACAACAATTGTGAAACACGCAGCCCGGGCATGACATACAATGAGTCGGTCCGCATACCTTCAACAAAGAAACGGCCAAAGCTGTACCACATCACATAACTCAACACCACTTCGCCTTGCTTAAACCAGTGCTCATGGTGACGTACCGTCATGAGCAAAGCAAAGCCGACTAGATTCCACATGCTTTCATACAGAAAAGTCGGTTGACGATATGCCCCACCGATGTTCATCTGCTGAATGATAAATTCTGGCAAATGCAAGCCGCGTAAATAGGCTAACGTGGTCACAGCACCATGGGCTTCTTGATTCATGAAGTTGCCCCAGCGACCAATTGCCTGCGCCAACATCACAGTTGGTGCAGCAATATCGAGGACAAGCCAAACTGGCAACCATTGGACCCGACAATAAATGGCAAAAACGATGACACTGGCAATTAATGCACCGTAAATCGCAATCCCGCCATGCCAAATAGCAATGATTTCGCCGGGATGAGCGGCATAGTAAGGCCATTCAAACGCCACATAGTAAAGCCGTGCGCCGATCAAGGCAAACGGCAACGCCCACAAGATAAGATTCAAAATGTGGTCTTCCTTAATCCCGCGTTTGGGTGCTTCGCGCATCGCTAGATAAACCGCAATTAGAACGGCACTGGCAATAATGATACCGTACCAATGAACTTCCAGACCGCCTAATTGAAAAGCGATCGGATTAAGTGCTAATAACAAGTTATTTGTCCCCCGAACTGTTCTGGTCGGTTTCTTCATTATGCTCGATCAGATGATTAAGATTTTTTTCAAATGTCTTGGTGGCGTCATAGCCCATTGACTTGGCGCGGAAGTTCATGGCCGCGACTTCAATGATGATGGCCAAGTTACGCCCGACCTTAACTGGCACTGTGATTTTTGGCACTGGCACATCAAAAATTAATTGTGTCTGTTCCCCAGAACCAAGCCGGTCAAAGGTTTTGTCTGGTGTCCAATTCTCGAGATGGACGATTAATGAAATAGTAGTATCTTCACGAACAGCGCCAGCACCGAAAAGATTCATGACATCGATAATGCCCAAGCCACGAATTTCCAGCAGATGCGAAAGAATCGGCGGTGCAGCCCCGACAATGGTTTGTTCATCCTGTTGATAAACATCAACCCGATCATCGGCAATCAAGCGATGCCCACGCTGAACCAATTCCAACGCTGTTTCGGATTTGCCGACACCAGAATCGCCGGTAATCAGCACGCCGAGCCCATAAATATCGACTAGCACCCCATGCATACTGCGCCTCTCCGCCAGCTGACTATCCAAATACTCGGTAATCAGACTTGACAAACGCGTCGTCGGCAAACGCGATCCCAAAACAGGAATATGAGCCGCTGTCGCTGCGGTGATCATTTCTGCCGGCGCCTCCAACCCCCTCGATACCAAAAATGCTGGGGTATCTTCAGTTGCCATGCGCTTTAAAATCAATAAACGTTCTTCGGATAACATGTTTCGCGCAAATGAAATTTCCGTTCGACCGAACAATTGAATCCGTTCATGTGGATAGTAATTAAAATAGCCAGTCAGTTCCAAGCCGGGACGCGAAATATCACTCAAAACGACTTGCCGCTGATCAAGATACTCCTCGCCGCTGTATACCTCGAGCTTGGTTGCCTTAACCAACTGCCGCACTGTCACGCTGTCTGCCATGAAGTCCACCTTTCTTTCGCCATATTTGCTCTATTTTACCATAAGTCGATTCCCCTTATGGTCAGCAGGTTGAAACATTCGCAAAAGGTCATTCACATTGTGCGCTTCGTTGGAAGGTAACGATAAGCCTTTAGTTCATTCAAGTCACGCAAAAATGGCCTGCAGATCGCAAGCCATTTTCAATCGTCACTTTAATTTTTGCCGACAAACATCATATTCAACACGGAAATAATGACCGCCAGCAACATCGTAGCGCCGAAACCGCTGAACACAATGCCTGGTACGAACCAAGTCATCATGCTTAGCATCAAACCATTCAGCACGATCAGGAACAAACCTAGTGTCAGAATCGTGATTGGTATCGACAGAATCACTAGAATTGGTCGCAACAGACCATTCAAGACGCCGAGCACCAATGCACCGACTACCGCAACGGCAAATCCTGCCACATAAAGCTGAGCCGGAAACAGTTGCGCGTAAATCAGGAAAACTGCCGTCGTTATGATGGTGCGTTTGACGAAGTTCATTAGAAATCGCTCCAGTCATCGTCATGCGACTCGGTCACATGCGTTGCATTTTTTCGGGGCCGAGATGAGTCGCGATCACGATAAGGGTGACGCGGACGCCGACGATCATAACGGTCAGACCGATCGTGCCGCGAGAAGAGCCACACAGCTAAGATGATGAGTAAGGCCGGTACAATGAGAAGTTTCAGCAGGAATATCCCGATGGCAAAAACCGCCACGATGATCAAGCCAATGATAAAGAACATTAATGGAATTAATAGAAAAGGCATAAGCAATCCCCTCAGTCATTTGAATCTTTTAATTGAATGTTACCACTGGTTGTATTGAGTTTCATTTCACTACTGCCAGTCCCGGGACGCGTCAGTTCCAGACGCTTAATCCCCTTAGCTGGTTCGGCAACCTCACTCAAGCGGCTCTTGATGCTGCCAAAATGCGTCCGAACCTCGCCGTTAAGCGCAATGGAGGACGGCACGGCGACTTTAACATTGCCGTTCATCGAAGTGCCTTCAAGCGTCGTGAAGTCCGTGTGATAGGTAGCTCGCACAGTCCCGTTAACTGTCTTTAAGGCGGCCGTTGCCGGATCGGCATCAACACTGACATCGCCATTCACTGTTGTGAGCAACAAGTCATGGGTATGACCACCTTGAACCTTGATTGAGCCGTTGACACCTTCACTCTCGATCATAACACCATCAACATGAGTGAAGTTCATCTGACCATTTGTACTCTTAACATAGAAATCTTTACCGGTAATGCCAGTTAAGTCTGCACTGCCATTTAATAACCGGACAGCAACATGATCATAACTGCGCTTTGGCAATGAGATGACCAAATCAGCTTGAACCCGCTTATTTGGTACTTGGAAGCTAAAATGATCGTCCGTGACATCAATGCGGCTCCGGTCTTTGAACGCATCCAGCGGCGATGCGGCATCCATTTTGCCGTACAACTTGATCGCAGCAGCAACTTGAATGCCTGGCTGATCCCAAGTCTTGAACTTCACGTCACCATTAGCAACTTTCACATCAAGAATCGTTGCCTGACTATCTGGAAAATCGAAAACATGGTCAAATTTTTCAGTTGCTAAACCGGGTACTGTAATGGTGACATTCTTCCAGTCAACGTTATCCAAAACATTGTTGACAGTATCCTTCACGAACCCACCCAGTTGCGTGGTTGCATCACCTAAGTTTTTGCCAAACTCAGAAAAAGCATCGCGAGCATCTTTTTGCCAATCGTCATTTAAAATCTTGTCGCCAAGCTTCTTACGCTCTAAATCATGCTTTTGGTGACGTAAGCCGGCAAGGTTCGCTTTCAGAGACTCAATTTGGCCTTTTAGTTCGGCCAACTGATCAGTCAGTTTCTGATTCTCCTGTTTCAAATCCCCGCGCTTTTGGTATTTTTCCGGGGAAAGGGCTTCGAGATCTTCCATCGTGTCCAGCACGATGATCTGTTCGTTGTTCGCATCGATTTGTTTACCAATAGTTGTAACCTGTGCGGTAGCAGCATCTAAGGCACCTGCTGCTTCAGCAATCTCAGTGTTGAGTTCTGTCAGCGCTTCATTGCGATCCGTGTCACTGGTTGCATGCTCATCATCCGTATTCGGCGTTTCCGAAGTTTCTTCGGGAGCTGTGTTATCGGCCGGGCTAGCGGCCTGCTGGGAACCTTGACGTTTCGCCAGGTTTTCCAAAAGTACCAGCGCCTCTTCGCTTGAAATAACGCCTTTTTTAACTAGGTCTAAAATTCTTTCGCGTTCATTCATGGGTTATCCCTCCAGGATTTGATTACATGATTAGTATGCACGGATTCGCGCCGGAGCGCATAGGTCCAAAGGTTGATTTTTGAACGGGTCGGAAGACGGACGCTTGAAAGTAATGCATCTACTCATCTGGTTATTGACATGAGATACATCATCAGCGCGTTCATCAAAAAGGAATCTATCCACAGTCGCCAGCCAGATGGGGCTGGCAACGCTGAGCTGATGATGCTTGCACGGCTGAACCCCATCTAGCCTATGATTGCTCCGCCTTGGCACCGGGATCTTTAGATATTAGTAAGTCATCCATGAGAGATCAAAAGAGGGATGATTTTCACAAAAGTAAAAATCATCCCTCTTTCAAAATAACAATCAATGTCAATCTTTTTCAGGCACCCTTGCAAGCCAGCAAGAGCGTCATTTTCTCAGAACTTATCCTCAATAGCGTTTGAGTTCAATTCAGTAATCTTCCCTGTTTTGAGATAAACAATCCATTCACAGATATTGGTGACATAATCGCCAATTCGTTCAAGATAGGAAGAAACCAACATGTAATCCATGGATCCGATCACCGTTTCTGGATTATCCTGCATCTGCCGAATACATTCCTTGTAGATTCGTGATGAAAAGTCATTGATCCCATGGTCTTCAAGCGCAATCTTGCGGGCGCGAGCAGAATCTTCCTTCACATACGCATCCAGAACCTGTTCTACCATCTCTTTAACCGCTTCAGCCATGCCAGCGATATCTTCCTCGATTTGAGGAACCCGGGTCTCACCCTTGACCCGAATGGTAGATTTAGCAATTGATACCGCATGATCACCCATCCGTTCCAAATCAGAGCTGGCCTTCATGACCGTCACAATCACCCGCAAATCAGTCGTAACCGGCTGCTGCAGTGCAATCAATTCGAAGCTGCGTTTTTCCAAATCTACTTCACGTTCATTGATATGCTTATCTTCATGAATCACTTCGCGGGCTAGGGCCTTGTCGTGATTGATGAATGCTTTCACGGACTTATAGATGGCCTCGTTGACCATCATCCCCATTTCCGAAAAGCGCACATGAAGATCGTTCAATTCATCAACAAAAAGTCGTCGCATACTACCCCTCCTATCCGAAGCGTCCAGTAATGTAATCTTCGGTTTCCTTTTCCTTTGGATTTAAAAACATTTGTTTTGTGTCAGCAAATTCAATCAGATTACCCGTCAAGAAGAAAGCCGTTTTATCTGAAATCCGCGAGGCCTGGTGCATACTGTGAGTTACCAGAATAATCGTATACTGATCACGCAATTCCAGCAGCATATTTTCGATCTGCGTGCTCGAAATCGGATCAAGCGCGCTTGTTGGTTCGTCTAACAAAATCACATCCGGTTTAACGGCCAACACCCGAGCGATGCAGACCCGCTGCTGCTGACCACCTGACAATGATAAGGCACTTTCATGCAAGTGATCCTTAACCTCGTCCCAAATTGCTGCCTGCTTCAAACTCGTTTCAACGGCTTCATCTAAAACGGCTTTATCCTTAACGCCTGCCAGCCGCAAACCATAGATGACATTTTCATAAATCGAAAAAGGAAATGGATTAGGTTGTTGAAAAACCATGCCGACTTGTTTTCGCAATTGAACGACATCTTCATTGGGCGAATAAATGTTATTGCCCCGCAAACTGACATTGCCAGTGATGGTGACACCCGGAATGAGATCATTCATCCGATTCAGGGTTCGCAAATACGTTGACTTACCACAGCCAGATGGCCCAATTAACGCCGTAATTTCATTCTGATTGAAGTCTAGGTCGATGCCTTTTAAAGCCTCAAATTTGCCATAAAAAAGATGAACATTTGAACTGGTAATGATTTTTTTTGCTTCAGCCATGTGTTCCTCCTAGCCGAAATGTCCGGAGACATAGTCGTTCGTCGCTTTGATCTTAGGCCGGGTAAAGATTTTGCGGGTTTCATCATATTCGATCGCCGTTCCGCTGTAGAAGAACGCCGTGTAATCACTGATTCGGGCGGCCTGCTGCATGTTGTGTGTGACGATGATAATCGTATACTTATCCTTCAATGACATCAAGGTATCCTCAACCGCCGAAGTTGAAATCGGATCCAGCGCACTGGCTGGTTCATCTAACAGCAAAATATCAGGCTTCATCGCAATCGCGCGGGCAATACACAAACGCTGCGCCTGCCCCCCTGAAAGTGACATGCCACTTTGATTCAAGTCATCTTTGACTTGGTCCCAAAGCGCCGCCTGCTTCAAACTGGTTTCAACTATCTCGTCGAGTTTTTGCTTGTCTTTTAATCCAAATCGACGTAAGGCAAAGGCAATGTTGTCGTAAATAGATTTGGCAAATGGATTAGGCCGCTGAAAGACCATACCAATATGCTTACGCATTTCGTAGACATCCACCGCGTCACTATTGATATCAAGGTTGCGATACATGATCTTGCCGGTGACACGTGCACCTTCAATATTATCATTCATGCGATTCAACGAGCGCAAGTAAGTCGACTTCCCTGAACCGCTGGCGCCGATTAATGCCGTAATCTTATAACGCTCAAACGGTAAAGAGACATTATGAATGGCTTCATTCTCACCATAAAAAACGCGTAGATTCTCTGTTTCGATCGCAATTTCCTGCTTGTCGCGATCGAATGGACGAATATAAGTGTCATCTAATGAATATTTTTCAAGTTCTTGCATCGTGAGCCTCCAAGCGTTTTGTCGCCAACTTTATGACCACCATCACCAACTTCACTGCAATGGCATGTGCGTATTCACATTAGGATGCGGTCATTTTTTTGAACAGGCGATTGCCAAAGTAGCGCGCACCGAGATTAAACAGCAGAACGGCCAGAACCAAAACCGCACTTGCACCGGCCGAGACGGCAACGGCATCTGGCTGAATGCCTTCCGAGTTGATCTTCCAAATATGCACGGCTAATGTTTCCGCCGGACGGAAAGGATTAAGCGGACTTGCGATGTTAGCAGGATTCCAGTCGGTAAAATCCAACGCTGGCGCACTTTGTCCAGCTGTATAAATCAGGGCCGCAGCTTCACCGAAGACACGCCCTGCGCCGAGAATCATCCCAGTAATGATACCTGGCAATGCTTCAGGAATGACAACATGCAGGACAGTTTCCCAACGTGACAAGCCAAGCGCCAGACCGGCTTCGCGTTGCTCATACTCAACTCCACGCAACGAGTCTTCCACGTTACGCGTTAACAACGGCAGGTTGAAAACCGTCAGCGCCAAGGCACCGGATAAAATTGAAAAGCCAAACTTGAACTGCAACACGAAAATCAAGAAGCCGAATAAACCAACCACCACGGAAGGTAGCGAGCTTAAGATTTCGATGGACGTCCGAATGACATCGGTCAGCCAGTTTTTCTTAGCATATTCGCTCAAGTAAATCCCTGCACCCAATGAAATTGGCGTGGAAATCAACATTGCGAGCAGCAGGAGATAAAAGGAGTTAAACAACTGGATACCGATCCCGCCGCCAGCCTCAAAGCTTTGAGCCGGACTTGTCAGAAAATGCCAGGAGATGTGGGGTAAGCCTTGAAATAGAATGTATCCAAGAAGGCTCGCCAAGATGATAATGATGATACCTGAGACGATATACAAAACCGTCGTTGCGATTTTATCAGCAACTTTTGGATTCATTTGTTCAACTCCCCTTTCTTCCCGATCCAGCGAATCAGCAGATTAAAGGCTAGCGACATGAGGAGCAGCAACAATGCCAGAGACCACAAAGCATTGTTATCTAGCGACCCCATAACTGTGTTGCCAATACCACTCGTCAAGACAGAGGTCAGTGTCGAAGCTGGAGAAACCAAATTTTTCGGTAAAAGCGCTGCGTTCCCAATCACCATCTGAACCGCCAGTGCTTCACCAAAGGCACGTGCCATCCCAAACACAATCCCAGTCAGAATTCCCGGAATCGCAGCACGTAGAACCACGCGATACGTGGTTTGCCAGCGTGTTGCACCTAATGCTAATGACGCTTCACGATAATGTCGTGGAACAGCTTTTAACGCGTCCACGGTCATGGATGTCACAGTGGGTAAAATCATGACGAACAAAACAAAAGTACCAGCTAAAATCCCGAACCCAGTACCACCAAAAATGTGGCGAATAAAAGGCACGATGACGGAGAGACCGATGAACCCATAAACAACCGATGGAATCCCAACCAGCAATTCAATCACCGGTTGCAAAATCTTCTGTCCCCATTTACGGGAAATCTCAGTCATAAAAATGCCTGCGCCAACCGCAAACGGCGTCGCAATAATTGCTGACAGGAATGTCACACCAAACGAACCGACGATCATTGGCAAGGCGCCAACTTCGGGATTGCCGTGCGCATCTTTGATTGACGGATTCCAAACACTTTTGCTTAGAAACGACCAAAGATTAATCTTGTTTTGAAAGAAGGTAGCTAGTCCTTTCGATGCCACAAAGAAGAAAATTGCCACCACCACAATCACAATTAAACTGATACAAAGCAAACTGATCAGTTTACCACGCTGCTCTAACTTAGCTGAACGCGATTTTTTGAGCATTGCTTCCCGAATTGGATCCATCTTGACCTCCTAAACGCGCTTTCTAACTAAAACCTTCCCGGCGAAGACCACAACATCGGTTTCTATCCGGATTAGATCACGCTTCTGTCCGACACCTGACACAGCCAACGGATCTGACCGTGTCTTGATAACATCACAGGTTACTGCTTGCTCACTTTGCCATTCGCGTCCCGAACCACTTTCATTTGTGTCATCGGGACGTAACCCATTTTCAAAACAAGCTTCTTCTGAATAGCTGGTGACATCACATAAGCCAAAAATTTCTTAGTGAGTCCTTTTGGCTGCCCTTTCGTATACATATGTTCGTACGACCAAATGCGCCATTGATTGGTCGTGACATTTGCATCCGTGGGTGCGACGCCATCAACTGAGAGCCCCTGAACTGTTTTATCAATGTACGAAAACGCCACATAAGAAATGGCACCAGGCGTACTGCCGACAATTTGTCGAACCATCCCGGTAGAATCCTGCTCCTGAGCGGCCATTGGCTGTTTGCCTTGCATCACCCATTTTTCAAAAGTCGCGCGTGTGCCTGAGCCTTGCGCTCGATTGACTAGAACAATCGGCACATTTTTGCCGCCCAACTGCTGCCAGTTGGTGATTTCGCCAAGAAAGATTTTTTGTAGCTGTGCCATCGAGACGTTTTTAACGCCAACCTTCGGATTCACAATCGGGGCGATCCCGACAACTGCTACCTTATGATCAACCAATGCTTTGGCCTTGATACCAGCTTTTTCTTCAGCAAAAAGATCCGAATTACCAATGTCCACAGCACCTTGTTGGATCTGGCTTAAACCTGTGCCACTCCCGCCGCCTTGGACGTTGATAAAGACCCCCAAATGTTCCGTCTGATATTGTTCACCCGCCGCTTCAACCAAGGGCTGTAAGGCACTTGATCCAACTGCGGTGATCGATTCTCCCGACTGTTGACTGCTGCTGTTGCAAGCACTGATTAACAGTGGCAAAAACAGCAGGCTCAACAGGGTCACAATTTTTTTCACACGAAATCCTCCATTTCAAGCTCCAATTATTTTATCAGTTACATGTAAATGTTCATGTCATTGAATGTAAATATTGTGTAAAGGCATGATGGCTGCAGTTTTTCATCCTCTGTGCGGGCCCTCACCCACAGGCAAAGTGACCGTAAACGTTGACCCAACCCCCACTTGGCTGTGAACCGCAACATGACCATCCATACTCTTAACCAGTTCGGCCACAATCGCTAAACCGAGACCGGTACCGCCATTGTGACGACTGCGAGCCTTATCTACTCGGTAAAAGCGTTCGAAGATCCGGGCCTGTTCCGTCTCAGAAATCCCGATCCCAGTGTCGGCAACTGCCAGTGACAGCTGATGATCGACAACCTGAGCGCTGATCGTGACATGACCAGCCAAGCGATTGTAGAAGACTGCGTTGTTCAATAAGTTGCGCACGATTTGGGTCAATTTGCGCTCGTCAGTCACGACCAATAGATCCGGGGTAATTGCCACTTCAACGCGAATTTGCTTGTCTTGAATCACTTTGGCCAAATTATGCAATGCATCATCGACCAATTTTTTCAAAGCAACCGATGCAGCCACATTTTGGTTGGAATCCGGTCGACTCAAGGTCAAAATGTCATTAATTAATTGTGTTAATCGCTTGCTCTCGTCATAAATAATCCCTAAGAACCTGTCCAAGGTCGCCGGATCATTCTTCGCACCGCCAAGCAAAGTCTCTGCAAATCCAGAAATAGCTGTGACTGGGGTCTTCAATTCATGGCTGACATTCCCGACAAAGTCCAGTTGCATTTTTTCAACCTGTCGCAAGTAAGTGACATCATATAGAATCACCAGCACCTGCAACCGACTGATGCCTTGATTCAAAGGAATAACCGAAGCATCAACGGATTTTTGCGTGGTCAAAATTGTCAGTTCCTGATGATGCGTTTTTTTATGGCGAAAAGTGTGTTCGATCATGCGCGCCAAGGCATAAGTTTTAACATCATCAAGGTAGCTGTGTCGGGGCTGCGGGATTTGATGACCTAGCAGCTGCGACATGGCGTGATTATGCAAGATGACATCTTTATCGGTGTCAATCAGCATGACTCCCAATGGCAAGTTATCAATCAACCGATCAAAACTTGATTGACGCACCGCCACTTTTTCACGGAGATGGGCTTGTTCAGCGGCCAATGCATTGATGCGGCGAGCAACTGGTACAAAAGGTGAATCGGGCGGTAAAATCACCGGATCTGGGTCTTTCTTTCGACGGATGCGATCTAGATTATGGCTCATGACTTCAATCGCTTCTTGATAACGATGTTCAGATCGAAAAAGCCAAATGAGAATGGCAGCGAGCAATGCCGCAAAGGCAAGCGTTAGGAGCCAGAATTGCTCTGGTGCAGTTGTCCAGACACTTGACTTAAAGCGGCTGACTGCCACCCACTGCCCTTTATTTTGGAATAAATACGCTTGCTCTGTTCGACCATTCACGTTGACGGTTGTTACAAACGCTGCATCCCGATTACCACGCAAGGCATCAGCCATCACTTTTTGACGCGTGGTCCGCGGATTATTGGGAATGACCGTGATGAAGGCTGCCTCTGACTCTGCCAATGCTTGCCGATTGACCCCATCATGACTCGAGGCCGCATACGTCCGGCCGACCCGCCGAAGATCACGCGCTTGTTGATGGACAATTTGTTGATTCACCGTTGTCACGAGCACAAAAAAGCCTGCCAATGATAGCAGACTAATGATGAGTGCACGCCGAATGATTCGTTTATTCATGGGGTGCCTCCATTTGGTATCCGAAACCGCGAACTGTCTTTAAATAGTCCGGATGTTTCGGATCCGTTTCAATTTTATCGCGTAAATGGCTGACCTGAATATCCACCATTCGCGTCTCTGCGGGATAGTCGAATCCCCAAACCCCGTTCAATAAAGCATCTCGAGACAAGGTCTTGCCAACACGTTGAGCAAAGTAAACCAGTAGCTCAAATTCTTTTGGCGTCAACTGCAGACGTTTGCCACCCTTGCTGGCCTTATAATTTTCTGGATCAATCGCGATCTGGCCAACTGTGATCTGATCACTGTTGCCCGGTTTTTGACTGGTTTGCGGCTGACTCTGACTCCGTCGTTCAATCGCCTTGATCCGAGCAATGATCTCCCGCGGCGAAAACGGCTTAGTCACATAGTCATCTGCTCCGAGTTCTAGGCCAACAATTTTATCGGTTTCATTGTCTTTGGCAGTCAAGATCATAATCGGCGTCTGAATTTTATCTTCACGAATTTTGCGGGTAACATCCAAGCCGCTCAGACTCGGCAGCATTAAATCGAGGATGATAAAGTCAAATGGCTCGTTGCGTACTTTATCCAAAGCCTCCTGACCATCTGTCGCTGTTTCGACCTGATAGTGTTCAGCTTCCAAATTATATTGCAGCAACGTCAAAATCGCAGGTTCGTCATCAACAATCAAGATCTTCTTCATGCTGTCTCCTCCGGAAATAAAATCATACCAAGTTCGTGTGGGGCACCGGCAAAAATGGCCGTCTCAGCTAATCGCAGCTCACCATCTGCCTGTCGAAGCCGCAAGCGGCAATAGGTTGGTTCTTTTTGAATGGCATCGTAGAGCTCACGAGAATTGTTCACGGAATTGTGATTGCAGGCCAATACACTATCACCGGGTTGTAAGCCCATCTCTGCAGCCGGTGTATGCGGCACGACACCAATCAACACCACACCTTGATCGGCTAAAGTCACCGTCAGATGCACCTGCCGTCCCTGCCAAATGAAGCCGCCAACCAATACTAAACTCACCACTGCTGGAAAGACAAGACTAACCAGCAAAGGCAAGGTCATGGTGCGGGCAACAATGCCATAAACGATAAGTACGCCACCTGCGCCGCCATACCACGGCCAACTTCGCCGCCAAGCCGTCTGAGCGCGATCTCGCGGAGTCATGAAGGTCGCACCTAAAAGCAATGGCAAGCCCACAAAAGTCAAAGACTGCACTGTAACCGCCAGCAGTGGGAGGTTGCTGACGTTTTCAACAGCAACAGGTAAGATTAACGGCACCCAGAACAGTTGCCGCAACTCAAACGCCGCACTTTGCCGCTGGCGGCGGTCTTGTTGAATCACAGGCGACTCGATCTCATCGCCGCGGTTGAATCGCGCAAGTCCAGCTTGTGTTAGCCATAATAGGCCGACCAAAATAGCTAAATTAGCTGCATGCTGTTCAGCTAGCAAACCAGACTGACCAACTGCCGCCAGACTGGCAAGACCTAGCCACCAAGGGCTAAATCGCCATTTAGAAAATAGCAATGCTACTAACGTCAAGCCGCTTAATGCAAGCAAAGCAGCTAAACTGATCTGCAGTCGTCCAATAACCATCACCAGCGAGACTAGCGCACCTACGACAAGTCCGATCCAGAAGAACCGACCAATTTCTGGATGTTTGGGATGAATTGCGCGCAGATACCGGCGGCGCTCGCGATCAGTGCGATTGACAGCAAACCAAATCGTTAAACCTAGCGCTAGCCAAAACACCAAACCAACCGGATTGATAAGTAAGGCAACTACAACTGCCATCGGTAATCCTCCAATATTCACTGTGACCAGTATAGCAGAAATCGCCGGAGGCTCCCACAACGTCATAAAAATCAAAATGTGAGTAGGCACGCATAGCCGAACATGATAGCAAAAAACTCATCCCCGTCATTAGCGAGGATGAGTTCACAAATTGCACGATTAAATTTTGAGGAAACGCCGCATTGAAATGACTGCGCCTAATGCACCGATGATGATACCAATGCCCGCCAGCATCAAATCAAGCCAAAGCAGAAATGGCATCGTGCCATATAGCGAATAACCGTTAGAGCCGCTTGATAAGCTGAAGCTGCGGTAAACAACGGCATAACCGATGTCAACAATCACAATTGGCAGCACAGCCCCGAACAATCCAGTCCAAGCGCCTTCAAGAATAAATGGCCAACGAATGTATGAATTTGTTGCCCCAACTAGGCGCATAATTCTGATTTCGTCAGAACGCGACAGAATCGTAATCCGAATGGTATTACTTATCAGGAAAACCGCCACGAACAGCAGAAGGACAGTAAAACCAAGTCCCCACTTTTGTGCTGAATCAACTGAGTTGAACAGTTTTTTCGCAGTCCGGCCGCCATAACTTGCGTCCACCACATGGTTTAGTTTTTGAGCTTGTTTGGAGACCTTGATCGTCGCCTTAGGGTTGCTTGTCTTAACCATGAAGACATCACTCAATGGGTTCTGATCGCCAGAGAACATTTTCCATTGCGAACCATACCCGCCGACAATGGTGTTCAATTCCTGCTGACGTGACCGGTAAGTCACTTTCTTGACATTATCAAGCTTTTCTAGCTGAGTCTTTAATGCATCACGTTGTTTCGTCGTAGTTTTCTTCTCGATGTAAACACGCACTTGAACGTCATTTTCAACTTGCTCTGATACATGATGCAAGTTGAAAATAAGTGCCATGAAAATACCGACCAATAGTAAGGTAACTGTAACGGCACTGACAGCGGCAACTGACATCCAGCCATTTCGCTTCAGACTGCGCAGCGAATCCTTTACATGCCGGAAAAAGATCTTAGTCTTCATTACCGTAAGTGCCTCCTTCTTCGTCACGAACCAAACGGCCGCCAGCAATTTCAAGTAAGCGATGCTGACGCTCATTTACGATGTCCTTGTTATGCGTCGCCATAATAACAGTTGTCCCGCTGGCATTGATCCGCTCAAGAATATCAACAATTTCATCTGATGTTTGTGGATCCAAATTGCCTGTCGGTTCGTCGGCGATCAATACCTTAGGCTTGTTGACGATGGCACGAGCAACTGACACACGTTGTTGTTCCCCACCGGATAATTCATCAGGAAAACGGCGCAGTTTTTGTTCGAGACCTACCAGCCCCAGTACTTCGAGGACTCGGTCCTTGATTTTTTCGTCAGGTGCTTCGATCACTTGCATCGCGTAAGCAATGTTTTCGTACACTGTTAACCGCGGTAAAAGTTTAAAATCTTGAAAGACGATACCAATATGACGTCGCAAAAATGGTACCCGGCTCGGTTTCATTGTTGCAAAATCAAAATCATCAATTTTAATCGTACCGCTGGTTGGCATTAGTTCATGGTAAAGCATTTTGACGAAAGTCGATTTCCCGGCACCGCTGGGACCGATCACATAGACGAACTCGCCATCATGAATCTCAAGATTGAGATTTTTAATGGCAGTCACGCCGTTAGCATACTGCTTCGTCACGTTCTCCATTTGAATCATGCAAATTGCTCCTTTTTCTAAGCTAGCATCAGTATAACAGGCGATTAAGTCAGCAAGGTTTCAGGCAGATTACAGTTTAATCAGGATTCTTTTGCGCAAGTTCCCATTGAAGATACGCATTGATGAATGGATTCAAATCCCCGTCCATAACCGCATTGCCATTGCCGGTTTCATAATTCGTCCGATGATCCTTCACCATCGTGTATGGGTGAAAGACGTAAGAGCGAATTTGTGAACCAAATGCGACATCTTTTTGTTCGCCTTGAATGGCCTTGGCCTTAGCACGCTTAGCTTCTTCTTCGCGCTGATACAATTTAGCCTTTAACATCGCCATCGCAGTCGCTTTGTTCTGAAACTGTGACCGTTGCGCCTGACTTGAGGTGACGATTCCGGTTGGTAGATGAATCAAGCGAACCGCACTGGAGGTTTTGTTGATATGCTGACCGCCAGCGCCGCTTGAGCGGAAAACCTCCATTTTGATGTCTTCCGGCCGCAGATCAACTTCGATTGAGTTGTCGAGTTCCGGCATCACGTCCACTGAGGCAAAGCTAGTGTGTCGCCGTCCAGCGGAATCAAATGGCGAAATCCGCACAAGTCGATGGACGCCTTTTTCACTTTTCAGCAAGCCATAAGCATTCTCGCCATTGATCAGCAGCGTTACGCTCTTGATGCCAGCTTCATCCCCAGGCTGATAATCCGCCACTTCTACTTTGAATCCGTTCTGATCGGCCCAACGCTGATACATCCGCATCAGCATTGATCCCCAATCCTGAGATTCCGTGCCGCCTGCACCAGGGTGAATTTCCAAAATGGCATTGTTGTGATCATATGGACCGTTCAGCAAAAGCTGCATCTCATACTTGTCCAGCTTTTCCTGTAAATCTTTGATCTTTGCTTCTTCTTCTTGCTGCAAGTCCTTATCAGGCTCGTCTTGTAATAACTCAAAACCAGCCTCAAGATCTTCCAACTCATTTTCTAGTGCATAAAATCGATCGTGCTTTTCTTTGAGCGCATTGTTGTTGTCAATAACCTTTTGAGCAGCCTCCGAGTCATCCCAAAAGCCGGGTTCAGCCATTCTGCCTTCATTTTCAGTAATGCGTTCGTTCAGCGCATCGAGGTCAAAGTGACCCCCTAAATTGATTAATTTTGGTCCGCATGGCGGCCAAGGTGTTGCGCATAACACTCAGTTCCATCGTGTAATCTCCCTTTTTTTAAACATAGTTGCGTTATTGTAGCGTGACTAAGTGCGTCGGCGACTGCTTCAAAACACCCCAGTACCGCAAGCTTTAGCCGCGGTGCCGGGGCGCTAAGCCGTTATTAACGGCGAATATTTTGTCGGATTTCAGCTTTCATGAACAGCCGAGTCACATCATCATCAATTGATGCAATCATTTCTTCAAACATCCGGTAGCCTTCTTCTTGATATTCGACTAGCGGATTCATTTGACCATAACCGCGCAATCCGATCGACTGCCGCAACTGATCCATCGCATCAATATGATCGGTCCAAGCAGAATCAACCACGCGCAAAATAACAACTTTTTCGAATTCAAGCATCTGCGCGTCATCGCCTAGCTGCTTATTCTTTTGCTGGAAGTTGGTCTCCGCCATCTCGGCCAGTAACCCGATCAACTCGTCTTGCGACTTGCCATCTAACTGGCTGCGTTTGAATTTCTCAGGATCAATCATGTTGGCAGTGACCCAAGCGTACAAGGCATCAAGGTTCCAGTCCTTCTGATCTCCTTGGGTATGAGTCTGAACAATCCGTGTAATTGTTCGATTGATCATAGCCATCAAGACAGGCTTCAACGTTTCCTGTTCATTGATGACTTGCTGCCGCTGCTTGTAAATGACCTCGCGTTGTTCACGCATCACATCATCATATTGCAGCGTATTCTTCCGCGTGTCGTAGTTATTCCCTTCGACCCGTTTCTGGGCTGACTCCACCTGCCGTGAAATCATCCGACTTTGAATCACCTGATCATCATCCGCCACCTTAAAGCGATCCAACATAGCTTTAATTCGATCAGAACCAAAGCGTTTCATCAGATCATCTTCAAGGCTCAGGTAAAACTGTGTAGAACCTGGATCGCCTTGACGCCCTGAACGGCCTCGCAACTGATTATCAATTCGACGACTTTCATGGCGTTCCGTCCCGATAACTGCCAAACCGCCAAGTTCGGTGACACCAGGTCCAAGTTTGATATCCGTACCACGCCCAGCCATGTTCGTCGCAATCGTCACAGCGCCGCGTTGGCCAGCATTCATAATGATTTCTGCTTCTTTAAAGTGATTCTTCGCGTTCAAAACGGTATGTGGAATCTTAGCTTCATCAAGTTGCTTACTAAGCCGTTCACTCGATTCAATCGCAACCGTCCCAATCAGCATCGGCTGGCCTTTTTCATGACGCGCTTTGATGTCTTCAACAACCGCGTTGAACTTAGCATCTAACGTTGGGTACAGCACGTCAGGGGAGTCAACCCGGATAACTGGCTTGTTGGTCGGAACAGAGATGACTTCCATGTTATAAATTTCTCGGAATTCTTCTTGCTCGGTCTTTGCGGTCCCAGTCATCCCGGCCAACTTGGTGTACATCCGGAAGAAGTTTTGATAAGTGATGTTAGCCATCGTCTTATTTTCGTCCTGAATTTGGACGCCTTCTTTGGCTTCAATCGCCTGATGCAAGCCGTCAGAATATCGGCGACCTTCCATTGCTCGGCCAGTAAACTGATCAACAATGAGGACTTCACCATCGGAAACCATGTAATCGATATCCTTGAGCATGATGTAATTAGCCCGCAAGGCCTGATCAATATGATGCGTTAAGGCCGTATTTTCGGTGTCATACAGATTATCCAGTCCGAAATTCTTTTCAGCCTTCCGGATGCCGCTTTCAGTTAACGAGATTGTCTTCGTTGGCCAGTCGATCTTGTAATCGGTCTCCGCTTTTAGCGTCTTGACAAACCGATCGGCACGAATGTAGAGACCGGTTGTTTTTTCTGCGCCGCCAGAAATGATCAATGGGGTTCGCGCCTCATCAATCAAAATAGAGTCAACTTCATCGACGATTGCAAAATTCAGTGGCCGCTGAACCATCTGCTCTTTGTAAACAACCATGTTGTCACGCAGATAGTCAAACCCGAGTTCACTGTTCGTGGAATAGGTAATGTCGCAATTATAAGCTTCTCGTTTTTCATCACTGTTCTTGGAGTTGAGGTTTAACCCTACGCTCAAGCCAAGCCAGTTGTATAGCTCGCCCATTTCCGTGGCATCACGGGTTGACAGGTACTCATTGACCGTGACAACATGAACACCTTTACCAGTGAGTGCGTTCAAATAAACAGGCATGGTTGCGGTTAAAGTTTTCCCTTCACCGGTCTTCATCTCCGCAATGTTGCCTTCATGCAACACAATCCCGCCAATAATTTGGACTCGGAACGGGAATAGACCTAAAACACGCTTGGCACCTTCCCGCGCAGTCGCAAAGGCTTCTGGCAGAATGTCATCAAGGGTAGCACCAGCTGCGAGACGATCTTTTAATTTTGGTGTGTTTGCTTTTAATTGTTCATCAGATAATGCTGCATACTCATCTTCATATTGCTGAACCTTATCAGCAATTTTGCCTAGGCGCGCGATTTCTCGCTTATCGCTTTCGACCCATTTTCTAAGAATATTGGCCATGAATGGATTCCTCTCTGTCGAAACTTCGTTAAACTGACAGTATATCTATAGTATCTTAACATTTTCATTGGGTATTGAAAACCGAGCAGTACAAAGATCCTGCATTATCCACATCGACGAGCGCACGCCGATGCCGTTCACAATAACAACTGAATACCAGCACGATAGCGCCTCAATCTTCACTGCCTGCAAGTTCATATACCAGGCCCCAATTTGTATATTGTCATTAAACTTTAATAAAAACTTACCAGCAATAAGTCCATATGGCAAACTTTCCCAACAAAAAACAAGATCACCTTTTGCGGCGATCTTGTTTTTTGTTTTAAGAACTGCTTATTCGTCGGTTTCGATCAAGCCATAACGCCCGTCACGCCGCTTATAAACAATGCTTGTGCCATTGGTGTCAGCATCTTCAAAGATAAAGAAGTTGTGCCCCAACATATCCATCTGTAGAATGGCTTCTTGCGAATCCATCGGCTTCAACGACACTCGCTTAGTACGAACAACCGTCAGATTATCATCATCTTCGGCTGGTTTCGGTTCAGCTGGTGCAGTCGCATCAATGTCGATTTGGCCAAAGCCTTTTTCACGTGACTTGCGATTGATCTTTGTCTTGAACTTGCGTACCTGCCGTTCCAGCTTGTCGGTCACGAGATCGATGCTGGCATAAAGATCCGGGCTGGTTTCTTCAGCACGCAGGGTCAAGAAAGACAACGGGATGGTCACTTCAACTTTTGCAGTTTTATCGGAATAAACCTTCAAATTGACGTGTGCCGTTGCAGTAACCGAACCTCCGAAGAACTTGTTCAGTTTGCTAATCCGCTTCTCCACGTAACTTCTGATGGCCTCGGTGACTTCGATGTTTTCGCCACGAACATTGTATGTGAGCATAAAACTTCTCCCCTTTCCTACGTGTAATAAACACTTACACGTCGATTGGTTGGGATAAAACCCTTCCAATCTTCAATTTCATTATACCCGAATGTTGTCGCCAGACACAACAAAAGCCACATTTCAGCGAATTAAAGTAAATGCGGTCACCGTGCCCTGAAATCCCGCGGCCACAAGCGCATCGCGAGCGTGATACAATGTCCGTCCTGTGGTATATAAATCGTCAACCAATGTAATTTGTTTGGTTTGATTCAACTTTGCTGCTGGCACAAGTACGGTAAAGCTTTGCGGCGTTTGTAATCGTTCGCGACGATTTTTCTGCGCCTGCGGTTTGGCCGTTGGTGATTTACGTAGCCATGGCTGTAGCTGCAAACCGCCAAAAAGTCCCTGAATTGGATCAAATCCCCGCACATCATAATGTTTGGATTCGCTAGGAATGGCGATCAGTGTCCTAGCATTTTGCAATTGTGCAGCAATGAGATCTTGAAACGCATCGTGTAAGCGATAATCGCCAAGACCCTTGTACTGGTAAATCCATTGTTTCATAGCTGCGTCATAAACAAATAAAGCCCGATTATGTAACAACCGCCCTTGCTGCTCCCATTGGCGGCAATCCGCGCATATTCGTGCATCACCCGACCGGCCGCAGCCTGGACAAGTCGCTCCAGTAATCATCTTAAAGCGGGCTAAACAACTACTGCACAATCGGGGTGCTATCAACTTGCTGCCAGCTAATAACGCCTTCAATGTCGGACTACGATCAACATGGCGATCACACCCGCAACAACGCATCACCATCACCGTCCATTCATCATGACAATCTGACGTTTGGCCGCTAACAATGCTAACGTATAGCGATCCGTGAAAAAGACAACCGGATCGTCGGCACTATCGGCTGCCCGCCCGGCTCGACCAGCAATCTGTACTAGCGCCGAGGCCGTGAATGCCCGATCGGCTGCAGCCACGACCCCAACCGCACACCTGGGCACCGTTACGCCGCGTTCCAAAATTGTCGTCGTGACTAAAACCTGAATTTGCCGCTGACGAAAAGCCGTTATTTTCTCTGCCCGTAGACGGTCCGTACTAGCAACGCCAGCTACCCTTAACCCGTTACGTTGAACAAACGCAGCAATTTGAGGCGCCCAGCTGATCTTAGGAACAAACAGCAAACATGACCGCCCTGTCGCCACGACATCACGCACCCACTTCACGATGGCAGGTGGCAACTGGGACGGTAATTTTTTAAAATTCATCAACCGAATCGCTGGAACTGGCAAAGGGTGCCCGTGAAATCGACGAAACAATCGACTGACCATCAACCCTTTACGCATCGCCGCCTTCAATGGCCGATCCGGCGTTGCCGTTAAATAAACAACCGGTCCACGCCGGGCACCTTGAACAGCCCGATGGAGCATGGGTGTTCCCGCCATCGGAAACGCATCGACCTCATCAACGACAATCAGATCAAAAGCCCGATGAAATCGTAATAATTGATGCACGGTGGCCAGCACCAAATCACTGTCAGTTTGATCAAAATGACCGCCATATCGAACGGCGATGGGCGTGGTTGCAAAGGCAGTTCGCAGTCGCGGCGCAAGCTCCCGAATAACATCAATTCTCGGCGAAACAATAGCCACGCGCTTGCCTCGTTGTACCATCTGTGAAATGGTCGTAAAAAGCATCTCGGTTTTGCCAGCACCTGTCACTGCCCAAATCAAATGATCGGCCCCTGCTGTAACACTCGTTTGTAAAGCCGTTGACGCTTTTTGCTGGGCAGGCGTCAATGTCCCGTGCCACGTTAATAAGCCGTCGCCAACAGGCCGGTGCGGCTGTTCAAAGCGGTAAAGCAAATCACGATTTGTTAAGCGGCCTAAACTCACGCAAGCTGAACAATAAAACCGCCCATCAGGCAATTGAACCGGCTTTCGATCACCGCAACGTTGGCAACACCAGCGCCCGTGTTCTTGAATCAACGCTGGCAGTGATGTGGCCTGTGCTATATTAGAAACGGTTAAGCGCATCAGTTCATTTTCTGTCAATTGTGCCCCAGCAAGATTCATCATGATCACCTCATAAGGAGATTACGCATGTCAGAGCAATATCTTACCATCCAACAAACCGGCAACTACACAAATACCATTAAAAAATCGCGTTTCATCACCCATCTTGCGCGTATCAAGGATGAAGACGATGCCAAGGCCGTCATTGCGCAAGTATCAAAGGAAAACGCCAAAGCTACCCACAATGTTTTTGCTTATGTTCTTGGCGATACCAATCAAATTCAACGCGCAAGCGATAATGGCGAGCCCTCTGGAACTGCCGGTGCCCCAACACTGGAGGCTTTGTTGCAGCATGACTTACGTGATGTGGTAGCCGTCACGACTCGTTACTTTGGCGGCATTAAACTTGGTGCTGGCGGACTCATCGGGGCGTATGCAGGCAATGCCAACACGGCGATCGAAACCATCGGCATTGTGGCGCGCATCAAACAAAAAGCTGTGACTTTTACCATTCCTTACGCCGACTTTGATCCAATTCAGCATTTTTTGACAACCAATCATTTGTCAATTGCGAACACTGATTACGGGACTGCTGTTACCATCACCCTGTATCTAGATGATGAGCATTTGCAGGCGACGCTCGCGGCCCTAAATGATTTCTTGAATGGACAGTTTTCGCCTACCATTGGCGCCAGTCAATACCGCGAAGTCCCTTTACCAACAAAGCCTAAGCTCTAAGAGGACATCTAACTGTCTAACAATAACGTCCGAACTAAAACAGCATAAAAAATACAGTACCCACCAACTTTGTGCTGGTGGGTACTGTGTTTTTTACTTGGCGTATTCCACAGTCCTTGTCTCCCGAATCACGGTGACTTTGATATGGCCTGGATACTCCAGTTCTTTTTCAATTTCATTGCGAATATCACGAGCCAAGATGACGCTCTGATCATCAGAGAGCTTTTCCGGTTGGACGATGACCCGGACTTCTCGACCTGCTTGAATAGCGAAACTATGATCCACGCCAGCATGACTGTTGGCGATTGCTTCTAGTTTCTCCAAACGATGAAGATAGTTCTCAAGCGATTCCGACCGCGCGCCTGGGCGGGCAGCTGAAATCGCATCTGCTGCGGCAACCAGTACCGAAATGACACTGGTTGGTTCAACGTCACCATGATGCGATGCAATGGCGTTGATGACCGTCTTTGGTTCCTTATACTTCGTTGCCAGCTCAACCCCGATTTCAACGTGAGATCCGTCAACTTCATGGTCAAGCGCCTTGCCTATATCATGTAATAACCCCGCGCGTTTCGCTAAGGTGACATCTTCTCCTAATTCAGCAGCCATCACACCAGTCAGTTTGGCGACCTGAATCGAATGATCCAGAACGTTCTGACCGTAACTCGTACGGAAGTGCAATCGGCCCAAAATCTTAATCAGATCGGGATGCATATTATGGATACCGACATCGAAAATGGCTTGTTCACCAATTTCACGAATCCGGTCGTCCATTTCTTTGCGCGCCTTATCAACCATTTCCTCAATTCGTGCTGGATGGATCCGACCATCTTGAATGAGTTTTTCCAAAGCAATTCGCGCGATTTCCCGGCGAATTGGGTCAAAGCCGCTCAAAACAACGGCTTGTGGGGTATCATCAATAATCAAATCGATACCTGTCAAAGTCTCAAGTGTCCGAATATTTCGACCTTCACGGCCGATGATTCGGCCTTTCATGTCGTCATTTGGCAAGTTCACCACGGTCACTGTCGTTTCGGCAACGATGTCAGAAGCGCTGCGCTGAATCGCATCGGCGATCAACACTTTAGCTTTCTTATCCGCGGCTTCCTTAGCTTCATCTTCGCTTTCTTTGATCATCACGGCGCGTTCATGCGTCAGTTCTGATTGTGTCTGGTCAAGAATCTGCTGCCGAGCCTGTTCATGAGTCAACTCGGCGATCCGTTCAAGTTCTGTGTGCTGTTTACTGATTTCTGAAGAGATATCTTGTTCACGTTCATCTAGCTGTTGCTGCCGCTTGTTCAAATTTGCTTCCCGGTCAGCAAGACTTTGTTCCTTGCGATCTAGCGTATCGTCCCGCCGATCCAAAGTATCCTCTCGCTGATTCAGTCGATGTTCCGACTTCTGGACTTCTGTCCGCCGATCTTTCAATTCATCTTCAAGTTGGGTTCGATAGCGATGATTCTCGTCTTTTGCTTCCAGCAGTTTTTCTTTTTTTAAAGTCGCTGCTTCTTTTTTAGCGGCCTCAATAATGCCTTCTGCTGTCTGCGTCGCTCGATCCAAATTGTTCTGGTGGAGCTTCTTTTGAAGTGCAAATCCGATCAATAAACCGACCGCTAAAGCGATGACTGCTGCGAGGGTTATTGAGACCAGTGTTACTGAACTCATCATTTCACCTCCGCATCATCTAAGCGATTCAATCAAATTTTGATCAAAATCTTTGATGCTTTTTTAAATTATTACACCTCTATTAGTTTACGTGCTAGGGTGCAAGGTGTCAACCGAAGCGGGAGGCGCACAGTGGCGCCTAAAAATCAGCATTAAAGCAGTCTTAAGTCTGGGTGATGCTTTTTACGAACTGAGAAAAATAAAACATATATCAAATCTCCTTAAGACCGCTCAGATAAAAAAACTTGCGCCATCGGACTCATCACATCCGACAACAGCAAGTTGACTCATGATTCATACTTCAGCCTGTTGAGGTATTTCGGGTTGATCTTCACTGACCGAAGCCGTCTCCCAACCAGGTGCGGCTGCCATACCATACGCCACGCGAACCTGTTGTTTAATCGTCTGCTGAAGATCAGTGTGGTTATCAAGATATGTCTTAGCGTTTTCGCGACCTTGGCCGATGCGTTCACCTTGATACGCGTACCATGACCCTGCTTTTTCAACAATATCTCTCTCAACGGCCATGTCGACAAGTTCGCCAGTTTGCGAAATGCCTTGGCCATACATGATATCCACAATTGCTGTTCGAAAAGGCGGTGCCACCTTATTCTTGACCACTTTGATTTTAGTGCGATTGCCGACGACATCTGCGCCTGTCTTGATCTGTTCCGACCGCCGGATCTCTAACCGAACAGTCGCATAAAACTTCAAGGCACGACCACCTGGTGTCGTTTCCGGACTCCCAAAAATGATCCCGACTTTCTCACGAATCTGATTAATGAATAAAGCAATCGTTTTTGTCTTATTGATGGAACCGGATAACTTACGTAACGCCTGTGACATTAATCGGGCTTGCAAGCCAACATGGGCATCCCCCATATCGCCCTCAATCTCAGCCCGCGGCACCAAAGCAGCAACTGAATCAATCACCACAATATCAATGGCACCAGACGCGACTAGTTCATCAGCAATCTCCAGCCCTTGTTCGCCTGTGTCTGGCTGGGAGAGCAATAATTCGTCAATATTGACGCCCAAAGCAGTTGCGTACTTGGGATCCATCGCATTCTCGGCATCAATATAGGCGGCAGTACCGCCTTGCTTCTGCACTTCAGCAACAGCATGCAGCGCGACGGTTGTTTTGCCGGAACTTTCCGGTCCATAAATTTCGACAATTCGTCCGCGCGGAAAGCCCCCAACACCAAGTGCATCATCAACGGCAAGTGAGCCGCTAGAGACAACGGAAACGCGCGTGTCCGCCTTAGCACCCATTCGCATAATCGCGCCTTTACCAAAATTTTTTTCAATCTTTTTCAGTGCAACATCCAATGCTTTCTGGCGTTCGTCTCCTGCCATCTTGCCGCCTCCTCTTGCGTAAACCACGTGTTAAAGAATGATTCTGTTAGGCCTGCAGCGCCCTTAATGCAAGCATCATACCAGTCATCACAGCACGCTGCCGAACATCATTGCGACCGCCAGGAAAATGGTAAACATGTGCTTCAGGCAGTTGGCCGCGCCGCGCTAAACCGATCCAAACCGTACCAGCAGGCTGTCCTTCCAGCGTGTCTGGACCGGCAACGCCGGTAAAGCTGACACTTATATCCGCCGCTGCCTTACGCCGAGCATGTTCAGCCATCGCCTTGGCTGTAAATGCGCTGACAACTCCGTGTGCCGCTAATTCGCGAGCATCAATTGCCAAAAAAGCGGCCTTTGTTGCAAGTGAGTAAGTGACAAAACCGCCCTTAAAATAAGTGGATACCCCCGGCACATCGCCTAACGCTGCTTGAAATGCGCCAGCAGTCAAACTCTCAGCTGCAGTAATTTGCATATCATTTGCCGCAAGCGTCTTCACAAGCTCTTTTGCCAAACTATTGTCGTCACCGTAACCGTAAAAATATTGACCATCACGATCCATGATGGCACCGATCATTGGTTCTAACTTTGCATCAGCGTCTTTTTCGGTAGCGCCACTGGCAGTGACGCGCACCGTCACCTCATGATCCTTGATATAAGTTGCAATGGTCGGATCGGTTTGGTTGGCAATCAAGTCGTCCAGATCTGTCACTAGTTGCGATTCGCCAATGCCAAAGAAACGTAAGACCCGGCTGACCATAACTTCCGCGTGGCCGCTCCATTTTGCTAGCCGCGGCAGCAGTTCATGATCAACCATCGGAACGAATTCCTTCGGTGGTCCCGGCAATAAGACATAGGTGTGCTGCCCATTGACGATCCACGCGCCAACCGCTAAGCCAACCCGATTGACCAAAATATCGGCGCCTTCCGGATACATGGCCTGTAATTGATTATTAGGCGTCATTGGCCGCTGCTGTTGCTTGACGCGCGCCTGTAATTTAGCCATAGCGTCAGGATCTTCAACCAATTTGCGGTTCAAGTGCGCTGCCAATGTTTGCTTGGTCAGATCATCTGGTGTCGGTCCTAACCCGCCAATCAAAATAACTAAATTACTGCGACTTTCCGCCAACTTAATGGCCTCCTCAAGTCGCGGACCGTTGTCTCCCACCACCTGTTGATGGTAGCTATCAATACCCAGTGCTGTCAGTTGCTTAGCCATATAGGCACCATTTGTGTTAGTAATCTGTCCCATCAGGATCTCTGTCCCGACAGCAATAATCTCTGCTTGCATACTTTTCCCACCTAACAATAGAATTCGTTTTTTAAGGTACTTGACCTGACATTTTTAAAAAAAGTTGCAACTAAATAGCTGTATGGTGCTTAGATACATCTTCACTAAGATTAGCGTGCAATTTTTGTTGGCTGATTCATGCTTTGCTCGCAACCGGGCCTGCTGGTCCAAAAGCTTGCACATAGGGATCTCCGTATTTGCTGGTGGGGCTCCCCACCCAGCTTAGGTTAGTGGCGACTTCACGCTGCGCTCGCAAACGCGCTCGCAGTCGCAGAAACCTACGTTCAAGGCCACTTACACTCCGGTTTCTAATCGCTCCTGCTCGCGCTCTACAAAAATACCCAAGCACCTGCCTGGGTATTGGAATAACTTATTATTGATGACTTGAACCGAATGAGTCCTTGAACACACCACGGTTTTTGTAGAAGTATTCGACACCTGAGTAAATCGTGAAGAAAACGGCGATATAGAACAGGATCAATGCAAACGGCACATTGATATTGTTAAACCATGCGTTGTTTAGCATCAAGAAAATAATGGCAAACATTTGCGCGTTTGTTTTGATTTTTCCCGGCCAAGCCGCTGCTAAGACTTCACCTTCGTTTGAAAGCAATAAGCGTAATCCGGTTACGGCTAATTCACGCCACAGGATAATCGCGGTTCCCCATGCTGGAATCTGACCATTGGCCGTCAGAAAGATGAAGGCAGTCATAACCAGCAGTTTGTCAGCCAGTGGATCGGCAAATTTACCGAAATTAGTGACCAAATGCTTGCGTCGGGCAATTTGACCGTCAGCAAAGTCGGTTAAAGAGGCCACAATAAAAATAATCAGCGCGATAAACCAGCTCAAGGCGACCTTAGTTCCTGCAAGTGTCAGATACCCAGCCGGCCAATCAAGTGCCAGCAGGATCGTGAAAACAGGAATCAGAAAAATTCGAATGAGCGTTAATTTATTCGGAAGATTCATTCTTGCGAACCCTCACTTTCTGTTGCATCAGCTGTGAAGGTGATGGTCCGTACGATGCTGGTTCCCTTTGAGATATCAACACTCTGACCATTGAGCTTGATGGTGGTCGCAGTTGCATTGCCTGACCGCACTTGGAATGTCGTGACGTTGTCTGGCAATGTCACTTCTTGCGAATTACCTGATGTCAATGAACCTTGCCACGTCGTTGAGCCGTTCACAATCACTGAAATCCAAGCAGTAGCGCCGGTTGCACCAAGCGTTAACTTGTTACCCGTCTTCGGCAGATTCTTTAAAGTAACTGCCTGAGTAGCACCATTGGCATCCGCTACAGAAATGTCCAATTTCGAACTCTTTTTAGTACTCTTCTTGGACGACTTCTCCGCAGTCTTCGAAGAACTAGAAGCCGCTGATGTCTTGCTTGTTTTCGAAGATGTCGACGATTTCGAAGTCTTGGATGAACTACGCTTCGATGAGACCGCAACACTTTCTGAATCTGTCGGGATCGTTTGCTTGGGTCCTGATTGGTAAACCAACATGATGACATAGATCACAATGACTGCCACGACAACAACTGCAGCAATCGCAATTTGCGGTAAATAACGCCGCAAACGGTTAACCGGACTCGCTTCTTCGGCGCGGGTTGCCCGAGTCTTATTTTCAACTGATTGTGCTGCATACTCTTGGGGTTGAGGTTCCGGGATGTCCTGCTGGAATTGCGTCAGCAACGCATCCCCATCAAGGCCGACAGTGTCAGCATATTGTTTAATAAAGGCACGCACATAAAAGTCGCCTGGCAGCGCATCAAAATTACCTTCTTCGATCGCGATCAGGTAGCGTTTTTGAATCTTGGTGATCTGTTGAAGATCATCAATCGTATAGCCTTTTTGAATCCGGGCGTCCCGTAATTTTTGCCCAATTTCATCCATAAGTTTTATTCACCCGCTATTTTTTATTGACCATTTTCAGTATATCATGAAAAACCAACTGCAAGCCTTAAGAAATCCTTTGTTTCCTAGATTCGCCAGCCACCTGTAACATATAAAGTTTGTCCTGTTAGATAAGCAGCATCTTTTGCAACTAGCATAGTCACATAGTAACTAATATCTTGTGGGGTCGCAAATCGTGCAGCAGGAATTTCCTCTCGAACCTTGGTCAAGGTCGCTTGATCAAACATTTTAGTGTTCATTTTTGTTGTCACTGCACCTGGCGCGACCACATTGACCGTGATGCCCAGACTGGCCACTTCCTGAGCATAGGCTTTTGCAAAGGCACTTTGCGCGCCTTTGACAGTACTATAGGCCACTTCCATAGCTGAACCTGCGCCACCATAGACAGACCCGATAAAGACAACACGGCCATGACCGGACTGTGCTAATTTGTGCTCGATCTTCGTTAAAAGAGCCATCGGCGTCAATAGATGCACGCGCATCAAAGTTGTTAATTCAGAAACGGTTGTATCTTTAAACAAATGATAATACGTCATCCCTGCCGCAAAAATGACCGCGTCCAGGCTAAAAAGCTGGGCCGTCAAATCATCCAAATGACGATCATCAGTTAAATCATACTGTAACGGAATAAAATCCTGATTCGGATACGCCGCTTGAAAAGTCGCAATTTGGCTGGTAACCACTTGTTCGTGTTCAAAATAGTGCAGGTACAATGACCAGCCATCGTGAGCCAACTTTTTAGCCACCGCTTGGCCAATGTCACCCGACGCACCAACAATCAAAGCTGCTCGCATCAATCTGCCTCCGGAATCATATCTAAAACGGTCAATGCTTTCGCCTGAAAAACCTGATCAATCACAGCTTGTAAATCCGCTAGCGTGATGCTGCTCAAAATCTCGGGGAAATCAAACAAACTCGCTTGGCCAAAACTCAACGCACTTAGCTGATTGGCCACACCATTCAGTCCGTTAAGGCCAGCGTAGTATTTACCCAGTGACGCCCGCTTAATTAGAGCAACCCGATCGCGGGTCAAATCCGGCTGTGTCGCTGCGTTTAGCAACACATGTTTGATCGCATCACTTAATGCGTGCGGATCATCGGTATCACCACCGACCAAGCCATAACTAAAGCTGCGCTGGTTCGTAAAATCAAAATCAAATGAGTCATCAATCAATCCTCGGTCATACCAATCTTGATATAACTGGGAAGAATCGCCAAACAGAACTTCTAGCAAGAGCCGAATGGTTAATTGGTACCGCCAGCCCTCAGCCGTCGTAGGAATCGCAACCTGCCCTTTGATGCCGACCAGCGTCTTTGGGCGACTAATTGGCATCTCCAACTGGCGATATGGCACGATATCATCCGTCTGCAAATCCGCGTGAACGCCACGCACAATCGCCTGTGGCGCCGGAAACTGTTTGGCTGCTTGATTAGCCGCAACAAAAGCCATAATGGCATCAGCGTCAATATTTCCCACAACAATCAACGTCATGTTGCTTGGTTGATAGAAAACCCGATGAATCGTATACAACATTTCCGGTGTGATTTGGGCAATACTTGCCACTGTGCCAGCCACATCAACATGCGCCGGATGGTTTGGAAAAAGGTTTTCTAACAAACCGGCATAACCGCGCCACCCCGGATCATCCTGATACATTTGAATTTCTGACCCGATAATGCCTTGCTCCTTAGCAACTGATGCCTTAGAAAAAAATGGCGTTTGCACAAAATCCAGTAAAATCTGTAAGTTCTTCGTCAGCTGCGTTGTTGTAGAGAATAAAAAACTCGTTTTGGTCGCACTCGTGAATGCATTTGCTGATGCCCCAGTTTCACCAAAAAGATCAAAGGCATCATGATCTTCCTTTTCAAATAGCTTGTGCTCAAGAAAGTGGGCAATTCCGGCCGGATAAGTCACCATCTGTTTGCCATCTGGTGCAAATTGCGTATCAATCGAACCATAATCGGTTGTCATGATCGCATAGCTTTTGTGATACGCCGGGCGAGGCACAACTTGCAATCGCAGCCCGTTCGATAGCGTGGTCGTGATCACCGTTTCATCGACATCACTAAAATACTGTGTCTTCATTCGCTATCCTCCCCAGTCAAGAAATAGGTGGCCTGCAATTTCATATCTGCGGCGGCCTGTTGAACCGCTTGGCGATCAACCGCCTTAATCCGCTGAGCAAACTCATCAAAATTCTGTGGCGCATCTGGTACTAACAACTGATACAACGCCTGGTTTGTCAAAAACCGTGGGCTGTCATAGGCGGCACGCTGATGATCCAAAATGCCGTCCTTCACGGCCTTCAATAGGGCGTCAGAAAAATCGCCATTGACCACTGCGGCCAACTGATCACGAATAAGATCAGCAACTTGCTGACGATCTTTTCCTTCAATCCCGGTTTGAACCAGCATCAAGCCGCGAAAAGCATCGAACATGGAGCTCGCATAATAAGCCAAACTAGCCTTCTCGCGGACATTGGTGAATAGAAGTGACAAGCTCGAGCCGCCAAATAATTCCTCTGCCACCAATGTTGCTGCATATTTTGGTCCCATCAAATCAGTTTCAACATGATAAGCCAAGTCAAACTTGGCCTGTTGCGCATTCACCTTGGTTGTTTGGGTCAGCACATCTGGATGCGTCGGCAAATCAAACGCCACTGCTGGTACGGTTTGTGACCGAGCATCAAGTGGCCAATCAGCAAATAATGCTGCCACTTGCTTAGGATCAACATCTCCTAACACCGTGATGACGACCTGATCATGCTGCATCATTTCTTGATAGTAAGCAGCCAAACTGGACGCCGTCAGCGATGCAAGATCTTCCCGCGTCCCAAAACTCGGAATAGCCTGATCCTGATCGGCTCCAAAATATAGTTGCTGCACTCCCAGCGCCGCTTGGGTTTGGCGATCATCATCTAGACTGGCTAAATAATGATCCAAATTCTCCTTTTCCCGCGCAAAAGTGGCTTCGTCAAAACGACCTGCCTGCATGTTGGGTTCAAACAAGATGGTGCGTAAGAAGGCCGCTGCTTGAGGCAATAAAGGCGTATCGGTAAACCGATCATCCACGGTACTCATCGTCACGCCAATTCGATGCAACTTGCCTTCACGGGCCACGCCAATACTGAAATTAGCGCCATAGAGCGACTCGAGATGTGCTGACAAAGCTGCTTGCGTCGGATAGACAGCGCTATTCGTTTCTAACAGGCTTGTTAATAATGTTCGTTTAGTCACTGTTGCCCGTTGCAACGGCGCTAAAAATTGCACATTGATGCGGGTGGTTTTAAATTGCGTTGTCGGCAAGACAATCAACCAAACACCCGGTTTCATTTCTTTTCGCATAAAACTCCTTATGATGGCGTACCATTCGTTACTTGTTCTGGCGTCACAAAGACTTTGCGCGGTTTGCTGCCTTCACTTGGCCCAACAATTTGATTGGCTTCAAGATCATCAATCAAGCGCGCTGCTCGATTGTAACCAATTCGGAAGCGTCTTTGCAGCATTGACGTCGAGGCACTCTGCTGTGAAATGACAAACGCCTTCGCATCATCATATAGCTCATCCTCTGAATCACCGGGTTTCTCAGCCTCCGTATTTTCCGTTGGCGTCATGCTCTCCACATATGCAGGTGAAACTTGGTCAGTAATTGCCTTAACAACTCGCTCAACGTCCACAGATGGTATGAAGGCACCTTGAATTCGCATCGGTTTAGATGCCCCAATTGGTGAAAAGAGCATGTCGCCGCGACCCAGAAGTTTTTCGGCACCGTTACTGTCTAAAATAGTTCGTGAATCGATGCCACTAGACGTTGCAAAAGCAATCCGCGAGGGAATATTCGCTTTCATTAGCCCAGTGATGACATCCACAGACGGCCGTTGTGTCGCAATGATGACGTGAATACCAGCCGCTCGTGCCATTTGAGCCAAGCGGACGATGGCAGTTTCAATTTCGTTACCTGCCACCATCATCAAATCACTCAACTCATCTATGATCACGACAATATACGGCATCTTTTGTTGGCCGCTTGTCGGATCAGCCGCCACCTTTTGATTAAATTCGGTCATATTCCGCACGCCAGCCGCAGCAAAACGTTGATACCGCTCATCCATGGCCGTTAAAATCTTGTTCAGCGCACTTGGCGCCCGTTTAGCTTCTGTCACAACCGGCGTTAATAGATGCGGCACGCCGTTGTATACCGACAATTCAACCCGTTTAGGATCTATCAACATTAAGCGAACATCGCTTGGCTTCGTTCGCATTAAAATGCTAGTTAAAATGACGTTGATCATGACTGATTTACCAGAACCGGTGGCTCCGGCAATCAGCAAGTGCGGCATTTTTGTCAAATCAAAAGTCACGACTTTGCCGTTCACATCGCGACCCAATGGTAAGACTAATGGGCGATCAGGCGACTTCGGCGTTTCTGCCATGACTTGTTTGAAGCCGACCGTTGCAATGTGTTGATTTGGCACTTCAATTCCAATCAATGATTTACCAGGAATCGGTGCTTCGATTCGGATATCCTTTGCTGCCAAAGCTAGGGCCAGATCGTCCGAAAGATTGACAATCTTTGAAACCTTAACGCCGACCGCTGGCTGAATCTCGTATTGGGTAATTGATGGTCCAAGTGTGGCACTTTTAACCGCAACATGAACCCCAAAACTTTCAAAGGTTTCTTTTAGTTTAACCCGATTTGTTTTGATCGCCTTGTATTCAGCACTTTGATCAACTGGCGGAATCGTTGTCAGCATGTCAAGATCAGGCAACTGATAATTCGTGGAAGGATCGTCTGCATCAAGTCCAGATGCCGCTTCACTAGGCTCAGGTTGTGGCGCAGTCGTAGCTGACTGCGGCTTAGGTTCTGTGCGTGGCAAGGGAGCCGGTTGCGTCGATTCGTGAACCGGTGCCGGCCCGTTAATCGTGAAATCATCCTGGTGATCAGGTGTTTCACTGGGTGCTTCGTTTTCGGTGACCGGCTTAGTTGTCTGTGGCTTCGCAGAAACGGTTTTTTTCTGCTGGGCAGCCGCTTTTTGCGCGCGTTCTTTTTTCATAGCCGCCACGGCTGCTTGTACCTGCATCACGCCATGTTTACAAGCTTGCCCACACCGCTGCAACCAATTAAAAACCTGATTCGCACCCACACCTAGAAAAGCTAATGTGCCAACAACAATGCCTAGCCATGCAAGAATCGTTGCACCGATGCTGCTTAGTAAAGGGGCAAGTAACGCATACAAACCCGCCCCGATCAATCCCCCGCCAACACTAGAGGCCGTCGTCATTAAGCCGAAATCATTTTGAAGTAGGCGCCAGGTCGCCAACAAATAATGACTGTGCACATTCAATGTGGTCATGGTGCCTGCGCTTAACAGTACCAAGGCACAAATTAAGATAATTGCGAGGCCAACCCACACATGCCGTGCCAATTTCGGCAATCGATCTGCGAAGAGAAACCAAATCCCCATCAGGATCATCCCTGCGCTGACAACTAGAAAGCTATCACCAACAACCAATCGGAAAACATTAGCAAACACGGTTCCGACAATGCCTAACCGGAAAAATGCCAAGCTGGCGAACACCACAAATAACGCACCGACCCAACTAAGGGTGTGCTGTTGTTGTTTGGTAGGTCGTTTTCTGCGCGGGCTTTTGCGTCCGCTGCGTTTCTGTGCCATCGTGATGCTCCTTTCATACCCGCCTATTATACACGAGCTGAACTCGCAAATAAAAAGCCATGATGATTCAGCGATCATTGAGCTAAAAGACAACGCCTGTCGTCAGAATGCATTCGCGCTCATCAAAAAAGCGGCTGATAACGGCCGCCTTTCATCATGACTCAACTTTGTCTTATTTTGTTTGGCCCGGTTGTTCATCACTGGCACCAAACTGAAGGTTAACCCCTTGATCCAAGGCAACTGCGGTCACTTGATAAGTCAACGTTTCAATGGTTTCAACCAATGGCCGGCTTAGTTTGCCAAGTTCGGCTTGCGGCAATTCATTTGCCTCACCAAAATAATCCAAAACCTGCACGATCTGGGTAATTTTGCCAGAAATCTCAAAACCGGCATCGTCAGGGACAACGTCAAATGGAATCATCATCTGAAAAAGATTGCCTTTTTTCAACTCATCTTGTTTAGCGGGATCTGACCATTCAATCTGGCGCATGGCAACTTGCAAGTCGTTCTTAACCGGTGTTCCTTGCTTAACCAAATCATAGTGAAAAGATTCAACCGCGATAGGGTAACGTTTTGTTTCCATAAATACAGCCTCCTAAACGCACTTGCCAACCGAGAAACCTTCTTGTAAGCGTCCTTTTCCATAACGGTCAAAGCCATTCACATGCCAGTTTCTACTCAAGCCAGCTCGCACACTTCTATTGTTGGGTTACTTTAATTTGTCGTGCTCGTACGTATGTGATGTTTCAAGTCCTGCAAAATGCTGCTGGCGTAAAGCTTCATAAATGACCAATGCTGCGCAATTTGACAAGTTCAACGCGCGGACGTTGTCAGTCATGGGAATACGTAAGCACTGATCGGCATGATCGCGCATGAAGCCTTCCGGTAGTCCCGTCGTCTCTTTGCCAAAAAGGAAATAATGATCCTGATCAATGTCGGCATAATCTCGGTCTGAGTATGTCTGATCAGCAAACTTAGTAATAAGGTAAAGGTGTTGCGGTTCCTTAACGGTTGCCATGAAGTCATCCAGACTATCATGATAGATGATCCGGACGCGTTGCCAATAATCCAGACCTGCACGACGCAGATGCTTATCATCTGTCTCAAATCCCAGTGGCTTGATGAGATGCAAATAGCTATTCGTTGCTGCACAGGTTCTGGCAATGTTCCCGGTATTTGCCGGAATCAGCGGTTCAAATAAAACAATGTGATTCGCCATGTTATCTTCCCTTCAACGCAAGTGGTTTAAGTTTAGCACATTTAACTTGCACGAACAGGCCTTGTGGACAGGTCAATTTGTAAAAATAAGCAAGAAAAAAACGCATTGCTTCGGAGCGCACTCAGCGAAGCGATACGTTAGTGAAGTAATTTATCGCAAACTTTTATCAATTACCCAAAAGCTAGCCCTGATAAAAGTTAAAAATAAATAGCTTAAAGGAATATTAACACCAGCCATCGATGTTTACAACCCTTTTACTTGACAAGATGCGACACAGTGAGCAAATCAACATCAATATGGATACTAATCGGCGGTGCAGCAAGCATTTGGTCGCGTTGAGCGGCGGGCGCCTGCCACGTTAACGGGGTCATGGCCATTAAATCGCCAAATTGAGTTGGCGCTAACGGAAAGTCGTAGGTGATTGTCTCCTGACTCGCATCAGGGAAAGCTGCTAAGAACCTTTTTAAGACAGGCTCATTGTTATACACAGCCTTAGCCGTCCCCGAGTATAAGCCTTCCCGGATTTCTCGAAGATAACCCGCCCGCGGAATAATTTTCAATAGCTGACCATCAGGACGCAGCACACGTCTGAATTCACGATAATTACCTGGCGAAAAGATGTCGGTCACGGTATCAAATGCATCGTTAACGAAAGGCAGGTGGGCCAGATCCGCAACCGCAAACAGAACTGGTGCCGCTAAGCCGCCTGCTAGATTGATCGCCGGTGATGAGATATCAAAACCCACGGCAGTTTGTTGACCCGCCTCGGCCAAATACGCAGTCGGCGTGCCTTCCCCGCAGCCGACATCTAACAGTCGTTGATGTTTCGGAAGTTTGGCTGCCATAGCTGCCAAAAATGGGGTGAACAAACCAGCGTTCAACATTCGCCGTCGTGCGGCTAACATCGACGTCGTGTATTCGGTGGCTACTTGCTGATTCAGGAAGTTCAGCGTCCCTTTGTGGCTGAAATCGCGTACATGTCCGTTGGCACAAATCAACGATCCCGCTGTCACCTGTAATGGTTGGCCACAGACTGGACAGGCAAAAAGCGGTGCTTGTGCTGCGGCCAAATGAATTTTTGTTTCACGCTTACGCATGTGTTTCCCTCCTGCATCCTGCTGTTGCTTGTTGTAAACTAAAAGAAAAAGCCAAGGAGCCCGCTATGCTTGCAATTTATCGATTTGATGACAAAACCGGTCAACTGAACCAGCAATCCCGCATCAGTCCAGGGGTCTGGATCAATGTGGTTGATCCTACTCCTGCAGAACGTCAGCAACTACAGGACAAAGCTAAGCTCTCAGAAGCTTTCCTTTTGTACGGCCTTGATCCCGATGAAGGCGCCCGTTACGAATACGACGAAGATAATGATAGCCATCTGTTTATTTTCGACATGCCCATCGTCACACGGGACGCACGTAAAAAGGTGGTGTACGAAACGGCTCCGCTAGCGATCATCATCACTAATACCGCGGTGATCACCATCAACGGCGAGCCGATTCCACTCCTCAGTCTTTTTGCAGAAGGTAAAGTCAGTAACTTCGACCCTCGCCGACAAAATCGGTCCGTGCTGCAGTTCCTTTACCAGATTTCAATCAGTTACCTAACCTACCTACGTGATCTAAACAAGGCACGTGAAGCCAATGAAAACAAACTGCAACGCAGCCTCCGCAACGAAGAACTCTACGGCTTGATGGGCATTCAACGGTCACTGGTTTATTTTATGATGAGTTTGCGGACCGACCGCAACGTCCTCGAACAATTAAAACGCAGCAATCCTCTTGGTTTGGATGAAGACGACCAAGACTTTCTGGAAGACACCATCATCGAAAATCAACAAGCCATCGAAATGGCACAAATTAGCAATTCTATTATTAACGAAACGGCGGACACCTACTCGTCAATTATTAACAATAACATGAACGGCGTCATGAAGTTCCTAACTTCTTATTCAATTTTGTTAACCATTCCCACTTTGGTCTTCTCGTTTTACGGGATGAATGTTCATCTCCCTTTGGCTGATATGAAGGTGAGCTGGATTATCACCATTGCCATTTCCGTTGCCATTGCGGTGGTACTTGCCTTTCAATTTTGGCGCAACAAGTTTTTCTGAGCCTTCTGTGACGTGTTACATCCTCGTTTGCCGCATCAATTACCACTGTCGTTTTTCTAAGCCGGGCAACCGGCTTTTCTTTCCATTTTGCAAAACACGAACATTAAAAAAGAATATATGTACTTTTGATTGACTTTTACAAAACTTTCGCGTATCTTAGCACTTGGTGTTTTGAATAACACCAATAATGCTTAACAATGTTCGGCTTTTGCGAAAGGATGAATCCGATGAACAACGGCATGCAGATTTTTGATTACGAAGACATTCAAATGATTCCTAACAAGTGTGTGGTGCAATCACGTAAAGAGGTTGATACCAGCGTGAAATTTGGCCCGCATACTTTCAAAATTCCAGTCGTTCCCGCTAATATGCAAACCATCATCGATGAACCTTTGGCGATCTGGTTGGCAGAGCACGATTACTTCTATATTATGCATCGCTTCCAGCCGGAACGCCGGATGGATTTTGTTCGCGATATGAAAAAGCGCGGCTTAATCGCTTCAATCAGTGTCGGCGTCAAGGATGACGAGTTCGATTTTATCGAAGCACTGGCTGCTAATGAGCTGACTCCTGACTATATCACCATTGATATTGCGCACGGTTATGCTCAGGTGGTCATTGACATGATTCAACATATCAAACATTATTTGCCAAATGCCTTTGTGATTGCCGGTAATGTCGGCACCCCAGAAGCTGTCCGGGAACTTGAAAACGCTGGTGCCGATGCTACCAAAGTCGGCATCGGTCCTGGCAAGGTCTGCATCACCAAATTAAAAACCGGTTTTGGTACGGGCGGCTGGCAATTAGCTGCTGTTCGTTGGTGCGCCAAAGCAGCCCGTAAACCCATCATTGCTGATGGCGGCATTCGCAATAATGGTGACATCGCCAAGTCAATCCGCTTTGGCGCCACCATGTGCATGATTGGTTCCCTTTTTGCTGGCCATGAAGAAACACCTGGCAAGCACGTCAACATTGACGGCAAGGAATATCAGGAATATTACGGTTCAGCGTCCGAGTATCAAAAGGGCACCCACCACAACGTTGAAGGCAAAAAGATCTTGTTACCTGTCAAAGGCAAGATTGGTGACACGTTAAAGGAAATGCAAGAAGACTTGCAGTCAGCTGTCTCCTACGCCGGTGGCCGCGATCTCGAGTCCTTGACCAAGGTCGATTATGTCATTGTTAAAAACTCGATTTTCAATGGCGATCAATATTAAACGCTTATTTTTTGTAAGTGTTGCGAGCGGCTTAAGGCTGTGCTATGCTATGTGGGTTGAACTGTTCGAACAGACACGTCGTTAAAAAACGTTAAATACAAACCACAAATAAGGAGTGATTGCATACATGGCTAAAAAGTCAAAGATTGCCAAGGAAAAGAAGATCGAAGCAACGATTGCTAAATATGCCCCGTTGCGTGCCAAGTACAAGGCTGAGCATAATTACGCTGCCTTGCAAGCTTTACCGCGGAATGCCTCACCCGTTCGCGCGCATAGTCGCGATGAACTTGATGGTCGGCCGCATGCGTACATGCGCAAATTCAAAATGTCTCGTTTGAATTTCCGTGATCTAGCGCATAAGGGTCAAATTCCAGGTGTTCGTAAGGCATCATGGTAAAAAAGAAGATTTCAGGCTGATAGATCGCCTGAAATCTTCTTTTTTTGTTGACCGTAAGCAGAAGCGGTTAGAAACTGGCGCATAACTGATCCAAGAACTCGTTGTTACACTTAATTGGCTTGCGTGATGTAAGTTAGTGTCGTCCCAACCTTAAATGTTGGTCGATGGGTCGGTTTTAAATAAATTGCGTTTTGCATCGGCTTGTCTGCTGGTACAGCTTGGAACAACAAGGTAACGTGCCCAATCGCCTTCAGGTTACTGTTAGCAAGTTGACCGACATAAGTCATCTCAAACGTCTCATCATCGATTGTTAATTGGTCGCCCGCCTTGATAACCAGTTTTTCCAAAGCTGACTTGTCAGCGAACTGCTGGATCACCGCGACGTCGCGTAGTGCGTCTGTTGCTTGCGGTCCAAAGAGAATAATCATCGGATCCTTGGAACTCAATGCATCCTTACCAATAGCTGTTACTGTTGCTGTCAATTGCATGGTCGTGCCTCCGTTTGCCTGTCATTTTTAATATCATAAGTGTTTGTTATCTGAGCTTCGCTGCCAACATAAATGCGATCTCGTTAAGGCCCATGATGGCGCTGAGTTATGGGCTGTGGCAAATCGTTTGATTAAAGGTCTGAAAATTCCTTTAATGATAGCTTTATTGGCCAGCTATTTTCATTAAACGTTGACTCACGCTTTATATCATAGCATAAGCATCAGCCAAACATGCTATACTCAAATCAAATTCGAAAGGAGCAACTTGAACATGAAGCAAAGACTCTTGTTAGGCGGTTATACGCGTCACGGCGGTGCAGGCGTTTATGCCGGTACATTTGATAATGACGAAGCGCATTTGCCGACCCCTGCCCCATTCATTACTGATTTGGGTTCACCAACCTACTTAGCCGTATCTGATGACAATATTTTATATGCGGTAGACGCAGAAGGTGATCAAGGCGGTGTCGCGGCTTATGACCTAAATGTTGATCCACCGCGCTTGATCAACAAGGTGCTGCAGGCAGGTTCATCCCCGGCGCATATCTCGATTGATGCGAATCGTCAGCTGGTTTATGCCAGCAATTACCACGAAGGCCGAATCAATGTCTATCGCATTAAAAATGATCATGGTTTGGCTTTAACGGATGAAGTGAAGCATACCGGTAACGGTCCGCGACCGGAACAAGATAGTGCCCATGTTCATTTTGCTGCTGTCACCCCTGACTTTCAGCGACTAGCGGTCGTTGATCTGGGTAATGATACCTTAACAACCTATGCTGTCAGCGATGCCGGCAAACTCAGCGATCCGGTTATTTTTCATACCGAACCTGGCTTTGGCCCTCGCCATTTGGCTTTTAACCACAACAACCCGATTGCCTATTTACTAGGTGAGCTTTCAAGTCAGGTTAGCATCCTAAATTATGATGCGGCAACTGGTCAATTCAAACTCATTGCAACATTGCCGACCATTCCAGAAGATTACACCGATCACAATGGTGCTGCTGCGATTCGACTGAGCAGTGATCAACGCTTCCTTTATGTATCCAACCGCGGTCATAATAGCATCACCGTTTTTGCCGTCAGTCCGGATGGCCGAAATCTGTCAGAATTGCAACAAATCAGTACGGCAGGCGATTTTCCTCGTGATTTCAATTTCGATCTCACTGAACACTTTATTCTCGTGGTCAACCAAAACAGTAGTAATGGCACACTCTATAGTCGCGATGCCAAAACGGGACTCTTGGCCGAAATTCAACGTGATATTCCGACGCCAGAAGCCGTTAACGTTTTATTTTTATCGGTTAAGTAAGTTAAACCGTCTGTCTTATGTTTAACCATCGATACAACTTTTTATTGGCTCAGCCCCCAAGACCTGTTTTGCTTGGTGGCTGGGCTTTTTTTGCCTCCCAAAAAAGTTGCTGAATTACGTAAGATGACTATAAATTCCGAGTTGAACGTGGCAAGCCTTGCAAAACCTTGTATACTGTTAACATTGAGAATTGGAGGGTTATTATGTTTGACATTATCAAGGCCGTGATCATCGGTATCGTTGAAGGGTTAACGGAGTTTCTGCCGATTAGTTCAACCGGCCATATTGATCTGGTAAACCACGTCATTAAATTATCGCAGAGTCAGGATTTCATTAATATGTTCGAGTACGTGATTCAGTTTGGCGCTATTCTCGCCGTCATATTGCTTTATTTCAATAAGCTGAATCCCTTTTCTAAGCCGACAGCAAAAGCCCGCAACGCAACTTGGCAACTGTGGGCAAAAGTTATCATTGCAGTTCTGCCGTCAGTCGTTGTTGGCCTCCCGCTTAACAACTGGATGGATGAACATTTACATACACCACTCGTAGTCGCAACAACCCTGATCATTTATGGGGTGCTGTTCATCATTCTAGAAAACTACCTCAAGAATAAAAACGCGCATATCACCACTCTGGCAGACATCACTTATCAAACCGCCTTACTGATTGGTCTTTTCCAAGTCTTGTCTATCGTCCCTGGTACATCACGATCTGGCGCCACAATTCTAGGCGCCCTATTAATCGGGACTTCTCGCTACGTTGCCACCGAATTTTCCTTCTTTCTGGCAATACCGACCATGGTTGGCGTGTCGATTCTTAAAATCGGCAAATACCTGTGGCAAGGCAACGGCTTCTCTGGTGAACAATGGGCTGTTTTGATGACAGGTTCCATTGTTTCTTTCCTCGTCGCCATCGTTGCCATCAAGTGGCTGTTGAAATTTGTTCAAACGCATGACTTCAAACCGTTTGGCTGGTACCGAATCGCTTTAGGTGCGATTGTCTTATTGGTCATGTTTATCTAAGCTAGTAAATGGAGGTCCGTCATGTTAAAAGAAATTGCAGTTGAAAATTATACATCGATTCCTAAAGCAATCGCGGCCGGGGCTGATCGGATTGAGCTCAATGACAATTTAGCGGTTGGTGGCACAACTGTGTCTAAGGGCGTTATGGCAGAGAGTACAAAATATGTTCATGAACATGGCCGTAGCCTCATCACCATGATTCGTCCACGTGGCGGTAACTTTGTTTATAACGATGTTGAATTAAAAATCATGGAAGCTGATCTTTTTGAGGCACAGGCGCTTGGCGTGGATGGCGTTGCCTTTGGTGCTTTGACACCAGCTGGCGCAATTGATGAAGACGCGATGACCAGCCTCATTGCTGCCAGTGCTGGCTTGACCGTTGTTTTCCATATGGCTTTCGATGCCATCCCAGAAACCAAGCAGTTTGCCGCAATTGATTGGTTGGCCGATCATGATGTCGAGCGTATCTTGACCCACGGCGGTCCTTTGACCACCCCCATCACCGACACTTTGCCGCGCCTGCAAGCCATCATCAACTATGCAGGTGATAAAATCAGCATCTTGCCAGGCGGCGGGATCACCAGTCAAAACGCTGCTTCAATCGGTGAGACATTGGGTGCGAAAGCTTTACATGGTACAAAACTAATCGCGTTCTAATGAACCACGCCACGGAAAGGCTAGTTATGCGGGCAACCGCCTGGATAACTAGCCTTTTTTGCTGCCATACGCTTGACGAGCGACAACCAGGGCTTTCTTTTTCCATAACGCGCGGTATGATATTCAAAGGGAAAGATGAAATGAGGGTTATGTAACATGCGAAAATTCGTCATCGGTTTACTTGCTTTTATTGGTTTTCTAACTTTGTCCGGCTGTCAAAAAACAGCCAGTCCAACTTACTTGAAAACCCCATACACACAAAATGAATTTGTCATGGGCACCACTTGTACTTTGACAATTTATGATAAAGGTAAAAAATCCGCCTTAAAAGACGGATTTGCCATGATTCATCACGTCGACGCCGAGGCAACGTTAACCCGCGGCGGTTCGGTTTTGGATAAGATCAACGATAATGCCGGAATCAAGCCGGTCAAAGTGCCTAAAGATTTTATGCCCTTACTTGAAAAAGCCTACTACTTTTCAAAAAACTCCAATGGCAGTTTCGACATGGCCATTGGAGCCGTCACCAATCTGTGGCAAATTGGCCTGCCTGGCGCGCGTGTCCCGGCACAAAGTGAGATCGACAAGGCCTTGCCACTGGTCAACTGGCGCGATGTCAAACTCGATACCAAAAATAATACCGCCTATCTGACCAAAAAAGGGATGCGGCTTGATTTTGGCGGGATTGCCAAGGGCTGGGTTGCTGACAAAGTGAAGGCCGTGCTCGCCAAAGATGGCGTCACAGCAGCGATTATTGATCTTGGCGGTAATGTCGTTGTCATGGGTCACTCACCGCTTGGTACCAATCGCGATTGGCATGTTGGGATTCAAGACCCGACCGCGCCGCGTGGCACTGCAGTGGGTACGATTCCTGAAAGCAACGAATCCATTGTGACAGCTGGCACCTATGAGCAATACCTAATCTCCAATGGCCATAAATACATTTATCTTTTCGATCCTCAGACTGGCTATCCCTATGACAACAACTTGGCCTCAGTCACGATTGTCTCGAAAAATAGTGTTGATGGCGATGCCTTATCCAATGCTGCCTTTGATAAGGGATTAAAAGGCGGTCTGCAATACATGAATGCCAAAAGCAGCGATCATATTCAAGCAATTTTCATTACCAATGACAAGAAGATCTATTTAACCAATGGCCTCAAAAAGCAATTCAAGTTTGATGCCGATTCAGGTTATCACAAAGGCAACTTCTAGTTCGCTTGGAGCCGCTAATTGTGTTTCTGAAGCATAGTATGCTAAAAGCCAGTTCCTAATTTTCGGGAACTGGCTTTTGTCATACCTTGTTTAAACTTGTGCGGCGGCTCAATCTTGCTGCGATAATTTCAACTTCGCCGCTAACGTTGCCATATCAGCCGGAAGTGGTGCATGTAAATCAATCAGTTTATGCTTCAACGGCTGCCAGAAACGCAAATGGGCACAATGAAGTGCTTGTCGATTAAAGCCGTGCGTATCAGGACTGTATAAGCCATCACCATACAACGCATGACCAATCGCGGCAAAATGAACCCGAATTTGATGAGTCCGCCCGGTATGCAACGTGACAAGCATCATGGCCCCAGCCTTATTTTGGTCAAGTGTTCGATACTCCGTGACAGAAGCTTTGCCAGTATCGGTTACAACACGACGCATATAAAAGCCGTCACTGACGCCAATGGGCAATACGATCCAACCATGAGTTGCTAAAGGTGTTTGTGCGGTCACAATTGCCACATACTGTTTGACAAAGTCTTGACTGTGCAATTGCTGATCCAACAAGCTGTGCGCCAACCCATGCTTAGCAAAGACCATCAACCCGCTGGTGTCGCGATCCAACCGTGTCACCACATGAACGGCCTGACTTTCAGCTTTGGTTTTAATTAAATAAGCCTTGACCATATTCGCCATGCTGTTATTTTGGCGCCCAACCGCTGGAATAGATGCCACCCCGGCCGGTTTATTCACTATCAGATAATCGTCATCCTCGTAACTGATGGCCAAATCATGCGAATAAGGCACCACACTGTCTGCCGCGTGCTCAGGTGCTGTCTGTACCAAAATTCTGTCCCCCGAGCGCACCGGATAAGCGGTATGCCGTTGCCGTTTGTTGACAAAAACAAATCCGCCTTGATAACGAAGTTTCTTAAGCTGTGCACGGGAAAAACCCTGTTGTTTTAAAAAAGCCGCCAATTTCAGCGGCGGTCCCTCATACTGCCATTCAAATCGCATCAGTGTTTGGCTCCGATAAAGGCGTCTTCAACACGATCCCAAAAATGCATATGCCGGTAGCGTGCAAAATGAATCCGTTCTTTCGCAATTTTATACCGAATTTGTTTGATTGTTGGTGGATTGATGACGAACTGATCCACAGTCATGACGTAATCATCGCGACCTGTCGGCTCCAATGTCACCCACTCGTCTGGTGCCGTGATAATCGGCGAACTGAGGGTACGAAAAACCCGATTATTAATGGACGCAATTTCGGTCATTTGCAACGCATCCAATCGCGGATGAATCACAGCACCGCCGTTAGACTTACTGTAAGCTGTGGATCCAGTTGGCGTCGACACACACAAACCATCCCCGCGGAAGCTCTCAAAGAAATCGCCTTTGATATAGACTTCCGTCCGCATAGTACCGTTTAAACGCTTCAAGGTTGACTCATTCAATGCTAGATAATGAGCACTGGTCGCGTCAGCATAAGTCGCCTGAACATCCAAAAGTGGGTAGCTAACGCTTTGTCCAGAGTCTTCTTTTAAGGCGATAACTAAATCTTCAATTTCAAAATCCCGCCAGTCTGTGTAAAAACCCAAATGGCCTGTATGCACACCGATGAAGCGAATTGAGTTTAACTGATCCGCATAGCGATGAAAGGCCGAAAGGAGCGTACCATCACCGCCGATGGTAACGACCACCTCGGGATGCCGCTCATCAAGCTCAAAGTGACCGCTCTTCAAAAGCTTCGTCAGCTTTTGGGCAGCCGTGATTGAGGCAGGTATGCTATTATGGAAAACTGTCACACGCATCTTACTCATCCTTTTTATCGTCATGGTGATCCTTTGTTTTCGAATGTGGCTGTTGCCCTTTACCATAAACAAACAGATGCTGGGCTTCTTGAATTTCTTCACGAATATCTGACATCTCTTTATCCAACATAAAGGAAGCCTCCGCTGCCCGCTTGAGCCGCGCCTTCAAAGTATCCGGAAATTCGCCATTATATTTGTAATTCAGGCTGTGCTCAATCGTTGCCCAGAAGTTCATGGACATGGTTCGAATCTGGACTTCCGCCAAAATCTTTTTTTCACCATGGATGAGTTGCACTGGATATTCAATCACCACATGATAACTGCGGTAACCAGAAGGCTTCACGTTGGTCACGTAATCGCGTTCTTCCACGATGTTCATGTCTGTGCGTTGACGAAGGAGTGCCACGACTTGATAAATGTCTTCAACAAACTGACACATGATTCGCAGACCAGCAATGTCCTGCATATCCTGTTCCAAAAGTTCGTCACTGATAAAACGCCGACTTTGTTTTTCAATAATCGAACTGACCGGTTTAACCCGCCCCGTCACAAATTCGATGGGTGTGTGTTCATTGGCCTGTTGAAATTGTTTACGCATACCGCGAAATTTAATTTTCAATTCCCCGACTGCTTGTTCATACGGCATTAAGAAACTATCCCAGTCCCTTTGCATTGCTGGCCCTCCCATACTAAACTACTGATGATACGTTGCGTGAGGCTTGGCCGACAAACGACGGCTATATTCCAGCCAGACTGGTTAAGAAGTACGGCAACCCGTAGCTTTCTTGCCAGCCAAGTCACTCACGACCACCATTCTATCATATTTTTGTCTCGTCACCGTTGCCCTTTGTCTTTGGAGGCAGTTCATGTCAATTTCTCGCGAACAGGAATTTAAAACAACTTTAACAAAGACTGATTTTCTAGCGATTCTCAATCAGTTTGATTTTGAGCCGGGCTTCAGTCAAATGAATACCTATTACGATACACCGACTGGCGCCGTCAAAAAGGCAGGCCTAGGCTTGCGCATTCGTCAGTTTAAAGATCGTGCGGAACAAACCTTAAAAGTTCCTAATAAGAATCAACATCGTGATTTGGAAGAAATTACCGATCCGCTGACTTCAGTTGAAGCCCGCTCCTTGATTGACCAAGGTCAACTTAAAACCGGTCAAGTCACAACGGCACTAGCAGCCCGTGAAATTGACCCCGCAGCGGTTCATCCGCAAACCCAAGCAAAAACGACCCGCCGTGTAGCGCATCTTAAAGCAGGTTTGTTGACACTCGATCAGACTTTTTATATGGACAACACCTCTGATTTTGAGTTGGAAATGGAGTACCATGACCTGCCACAAGCTCAAGTTTTCTACGATACTTTGTTGCACCAATTCAACATTGAAAAACGGCCGGTTATCAACAAAGTTCAGCGCGCATTCATGCATGTGCACGATTCACAAGCTGATTAATTGTACCCTGCTCATTTTCTGATAAAGTAAATGTAAGAATTTGTTGTTGGCGAATTGGAGGCCGTTAACGTGATAGAAATTTTTCTTTTTTTCAATCCAATCGGGAGCGTCTGTCTGGGCACTGAACAGAAATTACTCAGACAATTGGATAAATTCCAGCAGGAAGTGCGCGTCCACTTCGTTCCCGTTCTTAATTTAGATATCATGGAACAATTTATGAAACGTGAGCAACTGAGCGTAGGTAATCTTGCTAAACGCAACCAGCTGCTCCGTGCAGCTTACAACCTTGCGTTGGATTATAAGGCTGCACAATATCAAGGCAACAAAAAAGCACGGGTGCTCTTGTTGCGGCTACAACAACACGCACCTCTGGTTCAATACCAATATGATGCGGCCTTTGTGGCAAAGATGCTCGACAAATGTAAGCTGGATCAGGAAATGTTTTATGAAGATCGTCAGCGTTCCGAAGTTAAAATGGGCTTTGACTCCGATCAACGAACTGCTAACCAAATGGGTATCACTCAAACGCCTTCCCTTGTCATTGTTGACACCGATCGCAAAGTAGATGACGGCCATGCTGTTTTGATCGAACAAATCGGTGACCCAGCACTCATCCCACATCTTTGCGATCTCATCCGAACAGATCCCGCCGGTTTCTTCACCGAACGGCCCGAAAACATGGGGAGCAACTTTAGAATTTTTTAGAGCGTGAACAGACTCGGCTAGAAACCGGCCTATCAGTGGCCTGAAGTGATGACCGGTCTTCAGGCATTGTGTTCAGCGTCCTTACATGCCGGTTTCTGGGTCTACAAACACGTTTCCATAAGCGCACAAACCGTCACATTTTCCCACCTTGCGAATCATGATAAGCAATCAGTCTCATCAGACTTTGCCTTAAGCAAAGTCTTTTTTCATGGCCAATTTTCGCTCAAGATCGGCAAACCAAACAGGCAAACGCTGCCACTGATAACGACAACCATCTTCCTGAACAACGAAGCCTTCTGCCAGCAACACTTGCAGCCAGTGGGCACCCATCATTTTCCCGAGCGTGCCAGCTGGCAACAAAGGCGTCCAGATATTCGGCAGGGCCGCTTGCCAAAATTGACGGTTGGCAGTCGCGGTAAAAGGCTGTCCTTCAAAGATCAACAGCCATTTGAGTCGCAGTTGGAGTTCCGGAATACCAAAATGCCGTAACACATGGGGCCGACTGTGAACGAACCATGGGGAGCCATTCAAATTGCGGCCCTGTTGATAAGCAGCTGCTTGCAGCGTCATCCACGGTTGCACCCGCTTTTGTAAACTGATGGCAATCTGCCGAATTTGTCGTTGCGGATAAGTCGATTCTGCCTGCCAAGTTTGAGTTGGCGGATCATCATGCTGAAAGCGCGTTAGCCAACGGCCTTCATTTCCAAACTGAATCCGTACCAACTCACCAACCGTTGTCTGTAAATGCCACAAAGTTAGCCGATGATCTTCGATGCTCAAAAACTTTCGTGCTTGTATCTTGCCTTCAGGATGCCAGTATCGATGACCCAATACCCATGTCACTTGCCAACCACGCGCATGATACATCATTGTCCGTTTTTGCAGATCTGGCACGCTTAGCGGGCTTGCTTGAAATTCCAATACCCTCGGCGGTTTACTTGCAACCAAAAGATCTGCGCGCTGGCGAATGGTTGCATCATAGTATTCCAACGTTGCCTGTTCGCCATGCTGTTTGAGCCAAGACGCCAACCACCATTTGCCAGTTAGGTGCTCTATACTCTCTGGTTCACCCTCACCCATTGGTTGACTTCGGTGAGCAAAATGGGCAGGCATTACGGTTCCGTTTTTGATGCGAACGACCTGCTTGCAAATAGGACAGTGAAAGGTTTGGTGTGTTAAATTGGCCGCCTGGGCATGACTTGTCAATGTGACACGTTGATTGTTTTTATCTAGGGCTACAAACATACGATTCACCTCATCAAAACATTACGCACCGCCACCAAAAAGCCCTGCTGCTACTGGCAATTACCAGCAACAACAAGGCCTAAGTCGAATCGTTTAAAAATGAGACGCGTTAGTTCTTAAAGCTATGGATCGGGGCTGGGATACGGCCACCACGATTAATAAACTGCTGCGCATCGCCATCGTTAATTGCCATGATCGGCGCAGTACCGAAAATACCGCCAAATTCAACGGTATCCCCCACCTGCTTACCAGGAACTGGAATCACTCTGACTGCCGTCGTCTTGTTGTTAATCATCCCAATAGCAGCCTCGTCGGCAATCATGCCGCTAATCGTGGCGTCAGGAGTGTCGCCAGGCACCGCAACCATATCCAAGCCAACCGAACAAACCGCCGTCATCGCTTCTAGTTTTTCCAGACTGATTTGACCCTTGGCCGCTGCGGTGATCATATTAGCATCCTCAGAAACCGGAATGAAGGCACCTGATAATCCGCCGACACGTTCAGCCGCCATGATGCCGCCTTTTTTGACTGCATCGTTTAGCAACGCCAAAGCTGCCGTTGTGCCTGGTGTGCCAACATGACTGAGTCCCATTGTTTCCAGAATTTGCGCCACTGAGTCACCCTTTGCCGGTGTTGGTGCCAAACTGAGGTCAACAATGTTAAACGGTACATCAAGGCGATCCGCAGCAACTTTACCGACAAATTGGCCCATCCGTGACACTTTAAAGGCGGTTTGTTTAATCGTTTCACAGATCTCTTCAAAACTTGCCGCCGGTTTGGCCGCGATCGCCCGTTCTACAACACCGGGACCGGAAACACCTGTGTTGATGGCAACATCACCTTCTGAAATCCCCCAAAAAGCACCTGCCATAAACGGATTGTCTTCAACAGCATTGCAGAATACCACCAGTTTCATCGCATTCTGCGGCTTGCGCATGGCAACCTCTTTGACGACCGTGCCCATCAACTTAACAGCGTCCATGTTCAAACCGCTGCGTGTACTGCCGATGTTCACGGACGCACAAACGCGTTCCGTGGTGTCTAACACCTCCGGCAAACTCTTCATCAATGCAGTTTCTGCTGGCGTACTACCGTTTTGAACGAGAGCGGTATAGCCCCCAATTAAATCCACACCTAAATCTTTTGCAGCTCGATCCATCGCTTGGGCAATCGGGCGAAAATCGAGGTTTTGATCCGCGCCAGCTAGCAAGCTGACCGGGGTCACGCTAATACGTTTGTTGACAATTGGAATTCCGTATTCGTCGCTAATGGCGTCAGCTACCGGCACCAGATTGGCAGCTTTTGCCATAATTTTGGCATATACTTTGTCGGCTGTGGTTTGCAGGTCACCAGTTACACAATCCAACAAGGAAATCCCCATGGTAATCGTTCGGATATCCAGATTCTCTTCACTGATCATTTCAATGGTTTCTTTAATTTGTTGAGTTTCCATCACTGGCTCCTTTAGCTCTGATAAGTACGATTGCCGATCCAACGCATATTAAAGCCGATGCATGGCATCAAAAATCTCTTGACGGGCTACTTTGATCTCAACGCCAATTTGATCACCCAAGGTCGCCAATTGACTTTTTACCGTATTGAAATTGCCATTATCTGGAATTTTAGCTAGCAGCATCATCGTAAATGCACCTTGCATGATAGTCTGTGAAACATCCAAAATATTAACATCTAAATCTGCTAAAGCAGTGGTTACTTGTGCGATGATCCCAACTTTGTCGGTACCGATAACCGTTACGATTACTTGCATAGGTGTATATGTCCTCTCTCTAAACGCTATCGTGGTCAAATGTGGCTTTATTTTACCATAATCCCGCTCTCGGTCAGTAACGTTTTTAAGTCACCAACAAGTTAATCATCAAAAAAATTTTTTGACACCCACTCAAAATGACCTGCTGGTGTTACCTTGATCAATGGTAAACTAGGTACGGAGGCAGAAAATGAAAGTAGTCAAATATGTAGCAGCGTTATTTTTAATGCTGATCTTTGCAATCGTCTTGGGGCAAATTCACCCTAATCGTGATCGCCCACTCACCAATAGTTCACAGGCAACCATTTGGGTGCTCAGCGATACCCACTTTATTGCCCCAAGTCTACATGATGAAAAGACTGCTTATACCCAAATCAAACGTTCTGCAGCAGGAAAAGATATGGACTATCAGCCCGTTGCTATCAATGCTTTGGTTCAAAACGCCTTGAAAGCCCGCCCGACAGCCCTCGTCATCACCGGTGATGTCACGTTCAACGGCGAAAAAGCCAGTGCCGAAAGTATCATGCGCCGCCTACAACCACTTGTTGCCAATGGTACGAAGGTGTTGATCATCCCTGGCAATCATGATATTTACGATGGTTGGGCACGAGCCTACAAGGGCAAACGACAACTACTGACAGAACAAATCAGCCCTAGCGATTGGCGCAATATTTTTCATACCAGTTATGAGCAGGCAGTTGCGCAGGATCCGAATAGTTTGAGCTATCGCGTCAACCTTAACCGCAATTATCAATTGCTGATGCTGGACAGCAATATTTATACGATCGAACCTTCCAATCGCCCCCCGAACACTGGTGGTAAGCTCACACCGCAGACCATGAAATGGGTTCGCCAGCAATTAGCTGCTGGTCAAAAGGCCCATCGCAAGTCGATTGTTTTCATGCACCACAATCTATATGCCCACAATGAAGCGGTGAATCAAGGATTTGTTTTGGACAACAGCGATCAACTCAAAACGTTGCTGAAAGCTTACCATGTTCCGTTGCTTTTTTCCGGACACATCCATGCGCAAGACATCAGCCGCGATCCAGATGGGCAATGTCCAACGATTGAAGTTGTCAGCGGCGCATTTTCGATCAGCCCTGCCAGTTATGGGGTGGTGACGTTCACGCCTAACCGAATCACCTATCAAAAGCATGCGACTGATCCCACACCTTACTTAACCGCCAAGCAACGAAAAAATCCTGATCTGCTACATTATCAACGGTATCTGAAGCAACTCTTTCTCCAAGATGGCGAAGGCCTTGCATATGGGGATCTCATGGATAATGGCGTGACGAATCAGCATGATTTGGATGCTGCCGCAAAACTGATGGGCGTCTTGAACTGGCGCTTTTTCACAGGCGATGATCATCCCGATAAAACTGAACTCAAGCGATTAAAAGCCGATCCGGGTTGGGCCGTTTTGGAACGCTCACCAATGCTGCGGCGATATCTTAAAGAAATCGTACAGGATCATAATATGAATGATAATCATTTAATCATCAATCACCCTTAGTGACTGTTAACTAAGACTACTCACACAAAAACACCCTGCCATCAGCAAGCGTCGCTGTCTCAGCACCAAACCTTGTATGTTTGGTAATGAGTCAACATGCCTTGCGTTAACAGGGTGTTTTTTCTGTTTCAATTAAAGTTGCGGCTGAGCCAAGTGCTCAGTTAAACGCTGAATCGCCTCGGCAACAAGTTTGGGGTCGGTGGCTAAGTTCAAGCGAATATACGTAGCTGTTTTTGGGGAGAACCATGCGCCGTAATCAACTGCCAGTCCGCAAACATCTTCAACAAATGATTTAATTTTGGTTGGCGCAACATAGGCACCAATATCCACATAGGCAAGATAGGTGCCCTGCAAGTCCGCAACTGTAGCCTTCGGAGCGCTCTGCTTCAGACCGGTTAGCAACTGTTGGTAGTTATATCGGACAACTTGAAGCACCTTGTCTAACCACGCGCCACCGTGACGATAAGCTGCCTCACCGGCGACCTGTCCCAAAAGGCTGGTGTCTACTGGATGCAACTGTTTGATGAAATCATCATAAGCTGTGCGCAACTTTTCATCCGGAATAATAATATGCGAATTCAGTAAAGCCGCAAGATTAAAGGTCTTCGACGGTGCATTCAGGACGACAAGCCGACTGCGTGCCGGACCCTCAGCTACTTGCAAAGCAGAGGTGAATTTTGGCCCACTAACTTCCAAATCGCCGTGAATCTCATCAGATACCACCGTGACATCATGGTGACTCGTGATCGCAAAAAGCCGTTCCAGTTCTTCACGGGTCCAAACTCGACCGACCGGATTATGTGGCGAGCAAAAAATCATGGCTTTAATGTTTTGCGTCGCCAGCGTTTTCTCCAATTGATCAAAATCTATCCGCCAGCCATCAGCAGTTAATTGAAGATCAACCGAGACCACTTTGCGACCAAGATCCTTAATCGCATTCATGAAGGGATAATAGACAGGCTGCATGATTAAAACTGGATCGCCGGGTTCGGTCAGCCAATTGACCATGGCATACAGCGATTTAACCACACCGACACCAAAACGCATCCATTCCGGCTGCACCGTCACGCCATGGCGAGTCTTTTCCCAATCAATGAAGGCATCATAGTAGGATTGTGGCCGAATGGAATAGCCAAAAGTTCCTTCTTGAATGCGAGCGGTTAAGGCGTCAATCACCGCCTGAGGTGCTTTAAATTCGGTATCGGCAATCCACATCGGCAGGAGGTCCGTGCGGCCAAATTCACCTGCCAAACCATCCCACTTCACGGCGTTACTATTGCGACGATCAACCAAATGTGTTTCAACAAAAGCCGCTACATCAGCTGGCAATTCTTCCATCAATCATCCCTGCTTTCTTACTTTTGATGTCATTGTACGCATCACATGCATGAGTGTCCAGAGCGTGAGCAGGCCCGGTTAGAAACCGGAACATAAGTGGCCTCGGACATATTTGGCCATTTATGTCCGAGGCCCTTATGTGCAGGTTTCTGGGCTGGCAAACGCGTTTAGAACAGAGCGTGAACCAGCCCGGGAGAGACCAGAGTGTAAGCGGCCTTGGGTGTGATGGCCGGGCTTTGGTCATTGCATCCAAGGTCCTTACACGCAGGTCTCTGGGCTGGCAAACGCGTTTAAAACAGAGCGTGAACCAGCCCGGGAGAGACCGGAGTGTAAGCGGCCTTGGGTGTGATGGCCGGACTTTGGTCATTGCACCCAAGGCCCTTACACGCAGGTCTCTGGGCTGGCAAACGCGTTTAGAACAGAGCGTGAACCAGCCCCACGTGCAACTGACAAAAGTTAGCCAAGAAGCTTCTCCACTGCTGGTTCAATCGCTTCTGGTTTTGTTTTTGGTGCAAAGCGGGCGACAACTTGACCATCACGATCAACCAAAAACTTCGTAAAGTTCCATTTGATGGACTTGCCCAGTTCACCAGGGGCTTGGGTTTTAAGGTATTGAAACAGCGGAGCTGCTTCTTTGCCGTTCACCTTAATCAAATCATGCATTGGAAAACTCACACCGTATTTCAACCGGCAAGCCTCGGCCGCTGCATGACCATCAGCCAGTTCCTGTTTAAATTGATCAGAAGGAAAACCTAGCACTACCAAACCTTGATCCTTGAACTTGTCATACAATTTCTCCAAACCATCAAACTGAGGCGCGAAGCCGCATTTAGTGGCAGTGTTCACGATCAACATTGGTCGACCCTTGTATTTGCTCAAAGCATATTGCGAGCCATCTTCTAATGTGACCTCATAATCATAAATTGACATTGGTTAGCCTCCATTTCTTGGTAAAAGCTTACGCCTCATCCTACCATTTTTTGAATAGATGTCAGTAAAAACGCCACTCATTGCCATGACCGGTGCCTAATCAACATGCTCAAAGGCCGCCAGCCTTGTCTTTTTCTTTGCCGCAAACGCCATGAGTTTCTGCCACTGAACAAATGTGCTCGTATCAGTGAATCGCAAAGCATTGTCATAGGCAGCCGCGCTAAACTGGGCCAGCTTAGTTGAATCATTCAATAACCCAATGATTGCATTTGCTAAACCATCAATGTCACCATTTTGCGTCAAAAGCCCGCTTTTACCGTTGGCCAAAATATCGGCTGGCCCATAGTGAATGTCATTTGCGATCATCGGTAATCCGTGCGCCTGTGCTTCGATCAAGGTTAGCGGAAATCCTTCGGCACTGGAAGGCAACAGTCCTAACTGTGCGCGATTGTAGACGGCCGCTATGTCGCGAGTATAACCCTTAAAGAAAACGTGATCCGCGAGATGCAGCTTTTCAACCAGAGCATGTAGTTTCGGCGCCATATCACCATTGGCATAACCCCAGAGTTCAAGTTTAGCATCCGGAATGGCCTTCACAACTTGGGCAAATGCCCGAATTGAACTTGCCTGCTGTTTTTCCGGTGCCAATCGCGCAACATGTACCACCAGATGTTGTTCGCGTTGTGAAAACGGGAGGCGATTAGCCGCTACATCTGCCGCCTTAACAAAAGCAACTCGAATCGTGAAAATCGGCGTGGCTGTGCCAAACCGGGCAGCCATATCCTGCGCCTGCTGCGGTGTCGGCACAATCACAGCGTCCCAGCGATTCAAATGGGTCAAGGCACTAGCATAAAAATTATTCAGCTTCGCATGCAGCACGTCCTCATTCCCGACAACATGGTTATTATGCAGATGCAAAACTTTGAGCGCCGGTGTCGTCATGTGCAACAAGCCCCAGCCAGTTTCCGTCGTCCGATCGCACACGAAGACATTATAGCCGCCATCTACCTGATTCAGTTGATCATAGAAGAACCTTGTCAAATCATGAAGCCCATCAAATAGATAATCCACACCATGAAAATCAACCAATTTCCACGAAAATTTTTCTTGCTGGCTATGATTTAAATAATGCAGTTTTTCAAGCCGCGTGCGACCATGACGATCCAAATAGTGTTCTTGGAAGATTTTGCCGCCTTGATCAAAATACTGATCCAAACAATGGTTGCCTCGCGTGTCCCACCAACTCATTTTGATCGTTCGGCCGGTCACGTCAAAGTATTGAACATTGCTAACCTCTTGCTCATGCCCCGCCTTTTCGCGCAAATAAACAATTCGAATGACTCGGGAACCGCGGCTGAAGATCACCTGCCGTCCTTCACGCCGGCGGGTCACGCCCGCAGTCGGCTGGCAAACGTCTGCAACCGTTACCTGCTGCCACGGTGTGCTCAGCAGGTCGCAAAAGTAATCAAACAGATTGATAAAATCAGTATCGTCAATGCCTGCATCTTTCAAAACATCGTGTAGATCTAAAGCAAATTGCCGGGTAACAATCTTTGCTGGCGTCTGGTTCGCTTTGAAAAGCTGCAACCGCTGAATTTCCGCGCCTTCAATACCAGACTTGGCATAGGCCATTTGATCATTTAAAAAATAATACATCCTGAACCTCCTTGCCGTTTTGTCGGGTTAACTCTCCAGTCCAAGAAATGCTTGCCAGCGGGCGTAGACTTTTTCAGGCGCTAGCTGCTTTTGCGCCAGTGCTCTGGCATGATCGCCGAATTGTTGTGACTGCTCTGGCCGCTTTAGCAGTCTCACAATCGCTTCAGCAAGGTCATTGACGCGTCCTTGCTTGATAAGATAACCGGTTTCCTGATCAATCACACAGGCACTAGGTCCATAGGAAAAGCGATAACTCACCACTGGCAGTCCATGGGTTTGTGCTTCAACCAACGCCAACGGACCACCATCTGTCAAATTCGTATTGACCAACAAGGCATATCGCGGGTACTGATCAGCCAGAGATGACTGGTAACCCTTAAATGTCACTTGACTGCCAATCTCTAAACGATCCGCAAGCTGCCTCATCGCGGTTTGATATTGTTCATCACCGTAACCAAACAAATCAAGCGTCACGCCAGACACCTGCCGACTCGCCAAAGCGACTGCCCGAAGTAGCTGATCAAGTTGCTTATCAGGCGACAGCCGACCCACAAACAGGATTTTCTTGCTTGCAGCGGCGGCCGCCGAGCGCGCTGTCAAAGCCGGATCAAATGTCACCGCTGGAATCGCCGCCACCCGAACTTTCGGAAAACGATCATGAAGATCATGTTGCTGCTGAGGCGTTTGTACAATTAAGCCATCTACTTTTTGGGGATGCTGCAGCACAGGTTGAATAAAACCATCAAGTTCGCCTTGCCGCGGTTTGCCAGGTGTTAAAACATGATTAATGGGTATGTAAACAAACTTCTTTGCGGCTGCATGCATTGCCAGTAGCGGTTGAACGCCAATCCCCGGACGATCACTGATAAAAATCGTTGTTTCTGAATCTTCAGTCGCAAGTTGATCAAGAAAATAGCTAAACAACTCTCCCAATGTATCAAACTCATGATCTTCTTTAAGGGTTTGGCCCTTTAAAACAATCCGGCTGATCTGAATCTGACCAGCATGATCACCAGCATAATAAATGTCGAGCACTGGTACACCTCGAAGATCATAGTAGCGTTCAAAGGCTAACAAGCCATCCTGTCCAAAATACTGAGTGGCCGATTTAAACCCTCGGGCGTCCCAAAGATCGCATTCCACAAGATTGCCTTGATCGTCCAAAAAGTTTTGATAATAAACATGGCCGACGGTTCCTGGAATATAACCGACCTGCCGTCGCAGCCGGTCGCCGTTCGTCACCTGACTTTGGTTAGCATCGACTGAAACTTCATCCATTGTCGGCAAATTGATCTCATCATTATGCACAGCTTTTTCCGGTCGGTCGGCGGGCACATGCTGAAAATAGTCGAACATGTTGCGCACATCCGTCTGAGCAACGCCAAGCTCGCGCAAGGTTTGGACACTCAAACGATCGTAATCACGCGTCAGAATCTTAACTGGTTGCTTAAATTGTTTGAACAAAGCCAGTCGTTTCAACGCAGCATGTTCAACACTTGAGTTCTTTGCAAGTAAGTATTCATCAAGAAAATAAATCATCCAGCGATCATTCCTTTCAACTATTGATCGTGCTTCATTTCAGGCCACATCATGTTTATACTCCTCATTCACCTTGCCGCTTGCTCAGTCGCCTCATGACGAATATAACACAGCTTCCAGACCTGATGACTTGCATCAAGGCATAAGTCATTGCTTGTTCACATTTTGCACACAAAAATAGCCCTCCTAACATCAATTAGGAAGGCTAAAACGTTGTTACACGGGCATTTCGATTTTTAACCGCCGTTAAAAATCACGAGAATGCCGCGAACAGGAATTTTAGTTGCCTATATATCAGTGTATAGAACTGTTTTGTCCCCTTTTTGTCCCCTTTGGCTGGCAAATCTAGAAGCATCCAGAAGCAAGTTATTAAATCGTGTTTTAACGGCTTCGCTGTGGCGGATAATTTAGCGAAAAAAAATAAGCCTCCCTGAGCAAAGGAGGCAGAACGACAAGGTCTTACAGGCTGGCTAAAGTGATTAGCTACTTACGTATTTCATTTTACAGCATTATCTCCGTGCTTTAAAGCAACGCAAAAAAGCCCTCCACCCGCGTTAGCGAGCAGAGGGCTATTTTTGTTACCGGATATACAGGCTTTCGCCCGGGTGAATGACGCTGTAAATTGACTTGCCGTTGTTGGCCGCAAGCGTGTACATGCTGATGCCATACTTGCTGGCAATACTCCAGAAGCTGTCACCAGATTGAACCGTGTAATACGTGTGTGAATAGGCTTGCGCATTTGAACTGCGCGAGCCATAGCTCTCACCACCATTCACGCCCAAGGCAACATAATGATACCTGCCGGAGTAGCTGAGATAACGTGCCCAAACATATGTGCCACGGATATACACGTGATCATAAATCACACTTTCACCGGGTGCATAGCTACCAACGGATGCATAGCCGGTGCCGGCACCAGTGCGGATGTTAACAGTCGCGGACGGATTGAAAACACCAGTTTGCGCATAGTCGGTATCACTGGATGCATTTGATTTCGCTGGCTGGCTTGGCACCGGTGTTACAGGTGCTGTACTACCGTTGGCTGCCGCATACTTGTCCCAAGTATTACGGTCACCATAAAAGACTGATAAATCTAGATTTTGGCCCCATCCGCTAAGATATCCCATTGAAGAATACTGAAAGGCGGTCATAGAAGGCCACTGTTTAATTGAGCCAAACAAATCTCGTGGCTGATAGCCATAAACTGGATTATAGCTGTTGTACTGTGCAATCCAAATACCGTAGTTAGCAATCACGTCAGCAGGCCAAGAAAGTCCATTTTCAGCACTGAGTGACATGTAAATCCATGGTCTTACACCCGTTTGCTGGTAAACGTAATCTAACCAGCGTTTAGCATTCGCAACGCCGTTGGCATTTTGCACTTTGCTGTAGTTCGTATCTTCAAAATCAAGAACCAACACGGCTTTGCCGATATAAGGACGTACCTGTTTTACAAAAGCTTCAGCTTGTGGGATTGGATCGCCTGCATTTAAAAAGTGGTAAATTCCTAGTTTCTTACCGCTAGACAATGTTTGCTGCGCATTTGTTTGAAATTGTGAATTAACGTAGCCAGTGCCCTCTGTGGCCTTAACGATAGCAAAATCTGCAGGTACACGACTGACGTCAATACCGTAGTTGTTGCTTGACACGTCAATGCCATTCAATGCCGCATTTACCTGCGATGGCAGGGCAAAAGAAATAGCCGCCAAGAAGGCGACTACCAAGGTGACTATTTTAGTTTTAAATTTCATGGTGCCCTCCTTATTGCTGTGGAGCAACAGATGTCGGTGCCAGCTGAGCCTTAACTGCATCTGCTGCTGCTTGAGCCGCGGCAGCTACCTTATCTTGATTAGACGCTTCCTGATCGACCGTCTTTTGTGGATAGGTTTCTGCCAGACTATCCTTCAAATCCGCATAAGCTTTTTCAACTGCATTGGCAATCGTCTGTTCGTCTGTGCTGGTGAAACCGAGCGATTTTAAGCCGTCTTTCACAGCCTGAATAGCAGTCGATTTCTTGACCGCACCGTCAATCGCCTGTGTCACACCAAGCTGCTCTGCCGCTGTTACCGCTGCGTTTGCCAATGGGCCTAATACCTTTACCAAAGTGAGCGCTTGCTTGTTAGCCAGCAACTGTTTTGAGATCCAAGCCCCAATGATTGGGACTGCTGCTACTGCAAGTGATACCAAAAGTTCTGTCCAATTATTCATGATTATTTTCCTTTCTACATAACGTCTTCTGGTGCTGGCGACCATGGAGAAGCCGTAGCATTCTGTTCGAGTTTCTCACTGTTGAATACCACTGTCTGCGAATCTGTCGGGTTGTTCAAAATCATACAAGCAATTATGAAAGCAGTATCTGCTGGCGCGATACCAGTTACATAGCGTAGACCAGTATCAGGTTTGTTTGGGTCGGTAATCGTTTTTATAGGCTTCTTATTAATATCATAGAACTGTATCTTTGGTGAAAAACCGAATGTCGCACTTTTAACGATTGCAGAATACGTATAGCTTGCTCCTGGAGTACCTGATATTGAAGTACTCATACCATTGCTTGACTGAGAAAAATTAACCCAACCATTTCTGCTAATAGTGTAATCTTGTGTGTTACTTGTCCCTGTCAGCAGGTTTCTACCATATATTTTTGCGCCATTACTGTATACCTTGTCCACGGGCTTGCCATCTACAACGCACGCTTTACCATTGATCGTTGGCATTCAATCACCCCTCAATGAAGTAGACGCCGGACTTGTCAGCCAAAGCGTCATAATCGGCTTGTGAAATGACATTAATAACGGCATCATTACCTTTATCGCCCTTGTCTCCTTTAGCGCCAACAAGAGAGGCCAGCCATTGATTGACACTACCAGAGAAACCAGCATTCACGGCAACCTGATAAGCAGAAATTCCTTGATCTCCAGTGTCGCCCTTGTCTCCTTTATCTCCGGTATCGCCTTTGTCACCTTTGATGCCTTGCGAACCGCTTAAGTCGGCAATATAGGTGAAACTGGTGCCGTTCCATACATACAGCTTGCCGTCATCTGGATCATTGACATCACTAGCAATCATGGTGAAATCACCGTCAGAGAAACCAGCACCATTCATCTCGGCAATGGATGGGAATGTCTTCACGATGCGGAAGTCTTTACCAGCATCGCCTTTGTCACCTTTTAAGCCAGTTGCTCCAACGAGAGAAGCCAGCCAATCTGATTGAGCACCCTTGTAGCCATTGATGACTGCGATCTGGTAAGCCGATAGGCCATCGTCACCCTTGTCTCCTTTAAGACCATTGGCAATAGCATCGGCAACTTGCTGTTTGAGCTGTTCGCTTAGACTGCTGAACTGCTGAATAAAGTCATCAACTGTAATGCTGCTGACGAGGCCACCAGAAAGCCCAGTGACGTTTTCATTGATTTGCAATGCTAGAAATCCGTCACTAGGGTAGATTGCTGTACCGCCAGAAATGGGATTCCAAAGTTCTAACAAGTAGCTGCCTACTGGCAACCGAGCCAATTGGCCACTAGTGATGACAGCATGGTTGTCCGTGATACTGGCACTTATACCCAGCAAATATCCGGATTCGTTCTTTATTCTGACTTTTACATCATTTGTGAGGGTTGCCGCACTGCCATCATCAAACGCGCTCAGATGTATTTCAGTTGTGGTATCGGCAAATTTGAACTGCTTATCACCGTTGCCAAGATATAGTTTTCTCATTTATTACCGGACTCCTTTCTGAGACGCTCATTCTCACGTCTCAATCGATCATTATCTGCGCGTAATCTGTCATTCATGTCCTCAAGCTCATCATGCCTGTTCTTCCGTTTACCCTCGCGGTAGGTCATGAAGGCAATAACGGCCGATGCTATACCGGCAAGATATGGGGCAAAATCAACAATTGCTTTGGTTATCGCTGCTGTCACGGCTGTCACTCCTTCGTGCCAGAATCAGCACGAAGGCTGTTATGATCGCATTGCTGATCCAATTTGAGTAGATTCCAGTTGAGATGGATGTCAAGAATTGTAGTATTGTCAAGAACGACATTAAAAAGCTGGTAGTTGTGAGCAACAGACGATTGGTCACTGCTAACTGTGTTTCCCATAGCACCCAACCCCCAATCCCGAGTCCATCAATGACAAACAAAAACCCCACAATGTCATCGTTTAACCAGTCAGAGTAATGTGGGGGCCAGATGAAATAATGGTCGTTGATGATTAGAAACAAGCCAATGGCAACCATGCCAATGGCGAGTGCTGTGTGTGTCGGGTGATCTCTGATTTTATTTAGCATTGTCATCACTTCCTTCCATAAAAATAGCCGCTAGCTTTTGCTGGCGACATAGTCACTGCCTGTAATTTGCTTGTATTGATCTGGAGTGATCATTACCGGTACATAAGGTGTTAAATCAATCCCCCAACTGTAAAGTAGTGCACACTGATCATAATTAGTCACTTGATTTCGCCGCCTTCAGCTGTGCTACTTCAAGAGTTAAATTTGCGAGTAGCATCTGTTCTCCGGTCGGTGTCACTTGATTAGCCGCTTTTTCTAGCGCTGCTTGCTTATCGGTATCTATTACAACAGTACCGTCATCAGCCAGCTTTGAGGCGCCAATGGCAATCTTTTTCAGTTCTTCCGGTGCAATCAGAATGGCTTTCTCATCATCGAATGGCGTTTGCCACTGACTGCCGTCCCAAAACTCCTGCTGGTAGCCAGTGATATAGCCATCTTCATCAGTGTTAAAAATTGCTTTTACTTTGTCAGCTTCCATAACAGCCTCCTAAACTGCGTATATCTCAGTCATAACCGCTTTTGCAAGCGATCCGCCCTTGTTTTCATCAGAACCAACAATGTGTGTGTCGTCATACCACAGAACTTTGAAGATGGTTCCAACGTCCTTCATTGTGAAGGTCACTCTTAAATAGTTAGCACCAGTCGTGTTATAAATCAAAGCGGCCTTTGGTAACAGTGTGAACGCATAGTTGTTATACGTTGGCGATCCGTTTTGATAATAGCTCCATGCAATTAACCAACCCGTTAAAGTCTTTGAAAGTGGCGTCGATATTGTTGCAGTATCTCCAGATTGTGGATAGAAAGCGCCATGCCAAACAAGCAAGTTATTATTTGTTAATTGCAAGACTCTTAAGGCATCTAAGCTACTGGTGATCCACTCCAACGGCTTGTTACTGGCAGTTTGATAGTTGCCGCTTAGCGTTAACATACCTAACGATAGTTGCGCACTATCCATCAGCGTGCCTTTGTTATAAATTTGACTTAGCAAGCCAAATTGGCTGAGTTCGGTATGCGTCACCTGACTGTTGTCAGTATCCGAATACGTATCTGTGACAATCGATCCATCAGCCATAGTGGTCGTTCCGTGAACACTATAGTCAGCTACTCCATCGGGCTTGACGCCTGTAAACGAAGAGATGAACTTAGAACCAGTGAATGTGACACCATTAAATGTCATCCCATTAAACGTTTCGGCCGAAATGACACTTGCATCAACCTTGTTAGCCTGCCATGTTGAACCATCATAGGTATAATATCCGGTCACAATACCGTTGCTGTTAGTCAGCCAATGCATGTCGCCTTTTTTGGGGCCAATCGGATAAGTTGCACCAACGGTAATAACGGGCACATTATCGCTACCATCTTTGCCGTCACGACCATCAGTACCTTTGAACAATGCCCATGAGTATTTTGTTGGATCGGTACTATCCGCTTGGGTCTGGTCAACATATATGCCAAGATACATTTTCCCATTACCATTAGTAGTCGAGAAGTCTGTTTTACCATCAATGCTGTTCGCATATGAAACGTGAGTATAGCTTCCCTTACCATCGCTGCCCTGTGGGCCCTGAATCAATGCCCACTTGCCAGCGTAATCAGCTGGGTCATCACTAGGAACCGATGTCTTCTCACTGTACCTGAACGCCATGTATTTCTTATCAGCTGGGAAGGCACTCATGTTCGTGCCTTGATCGTCATCGGCGTAGCGAATCCACGGATAGTATTGAACCGTTTTAGGCAAATTTTTGATCTGCTCAGCAAGTTGCCGATATTGGGCAGCTACCTGATCATGTTCAATAAGGTAGTCTCCCAATGTTGCTGTGTGTGTATCCATAGAATAGCTTGATTTGAGTTCTAGCAAGCGAGCCGACAGATACAAGTGTTCATCCTCGTCAGCCAAATGGATCGTATCACCGATGTTGATATTTTGTGGCAGCACAGCAATGTCGGTCTCGTAATTGACTGCTTCATGATTGTGAGCCCTAAGATCAGAGAGTGCAGATTGAAGCAAAGTCGCTTGCGAAGTAGCCGTATAAGTGACAACACGATTGATATACGCTGCGTTGACACTCGGTGCACCACCCTTAGCTAAAAGTCTGCTCCATGTTTGGTTGGCTACCGGATCTAGCAAAACACCCTCTTTCGTTAACACGTAACGACCATCGGGATCTGTCCACTGATAGCCCTCAAGCGTAATCGGCTGCTGATCAACGGTCTCGCCATCTTTGCTTTCAGGCGTACCACCTGTCGGTGTTACGGCCGTATAAAGATCATAAATACTGCCTGATGTCACAATTTTATTGATGTCTTTATCCACATACAGCGTGATGTTTCTGTCAGCGCCGATACGCTGATGAATGTTGATTAAGCGGCGCACAACCGTTGTCCCTGACACATCGAAGCTAAAGTCTAGTTCAGCATTATCAAACTGAGTCGCAACAGATAGAATACGATTTAAAGTGGTGTCAGACTCGCCAGTCCATTCAAGCGTTCGCTTCAAATTAGGGATCTCGTTAAGACCGATTTCAAAGCCTGAGTCATTCGTGAAAAGATTGATATAATCGGCGATGCCCATTGCTTGTGGAGCTTTATAGGGGCCAACGTTTTCGTTAATCAAATCAATACCAGCATCCTCAGCAGTGAATGTCTCCTCACCAGCAAGTGGATCATGACTTGATTCCATAATTGTCATAAAGACTGCTTTATTGCGCTCATCCATATACAAAATGTAATTACCCTGTGCTGCCATCGCTTGAACCTTAGAAGACAGTTCAGGGGTGAACAGAATGGTTCCTGAATAGGTGCGAGCACCTGCTGAGATAAGCTGATCATCAGTGTCATCAACTATGTGGATTGTGCCACCACCACCAGCAGTTGCAATACCGAGCAAGTGCCATGATGATCTATCCACAAAATAAAAATCTTTCATAGCCATGCCTCCTGCCAAGATACTTCAGCCTTACACTGCTTTGCCCAGCTTGATGTGAGCAATTCGATGGTGTTATTGCCGGGCTGAATCTTGAACCCGCCCCAATCATTGCCGATTGTTTGCAGTGTCCGATCTTCTGCACCATTGACAAGAACACGTCGATTGGCAACATCAATTTGCACAACGTCCCCGTCTTTGAAGCGGTTAGGAATGTCGTCCCAATAGTCAACGTTGATCCAGTCAAAATAGCTATCCTGCCAGTTAATTGACCAACCACGTTGATCGGAGAATCCGGGAAACCAAGCTGTCCAGCCATCAATTGGCACACTAGAGAAGCCTGATACTGTCCGTGTCTCAATACCGCCATCGCCTAAATCGATGCGATCCAGACGGAAGGTTAACTGATCACCCATTTTTGTGATAACGGCATTGTAGTTGCCGTTACGATAGTAATTGCGTGGCAGTAAGTCAAAAAATAGCATTTGTGCTTGGCTGCCATCATAGACTGTTCCGGAGAAGACCCACTGGTCATTAGAGGCACTATCGTCAAACAGCGCAAGAGAAGCGACAATCTTGCCTTGATACGTCAAATTAAACTCGAAACGGCCCACTTCTGCAGCATTCGTCCCAACATTGACACGATTGACAAACTGAAAATTAGCCGTGTTAGAGCCATTCGAATTTTTCGGAATGGTACCGCTCATTGAAGGCCCGTTCCAGTAATTGGAAGCGGTTCGTTCAGTGGACGGGTAGGCAATACCATTTGCATATCCAAACGGTCCCGACTGTACGTTGGCATCATTGCCATGCTCATAGTAAGGAAAAGCCGTAACCCCATTATTGAGCGTGACCCCTGTCGGTGTCTGATTGAAATCGAGATGATAAACGCGTTCAGACTTTTGTTTCACAAAGCCATCAGTCTCATCGGGAGAGCCAAACTGTAGCACACTGCCCTGATCGTTAATAGCAGTTAACACGCCGTCATCACCGTTGATAGTAGCCGTGATAACCGGCTCAGATGGATACGTCCCAGCATTAGGCACTGTGATGGTGTCAGCATAATATTCAGGATCAGCTGGGTTAGGCGACCAAGGAGAAGCCGTAGCATTCTGTTCGAGTTTCTCACTGTTGAATACCACTGTCTGCGAATCTGTCGGGTTGTTCAAAATCATACAAGCAATTATGAATGCAGTACCTGCTGGCGCGATACCAGTTACATAGCGTAGACCAGTATCAGGTTTGTTTGTGTCGGCAATCGTTTTTATAGGCTTCTTATTAATATCATAGAACTGTATCTTTGGTGAAAAACCGAATGTCGCACTTTTAACGATTGCAGAATACGTATAGCTTGCTCCTGGAGTACCTGATATTGAAGCACTCATACCATTGCTTGACTGAGAAAAATTAACCCAACCATTTCTGCTAATAGTGTAATCTTGTGTGTTACTTGTCCCTGTCAGCAGGTTTACTGGCACGTCCTTGTATGGCATATTGTCAGCCGTCTGCGTGGCTACCGAGTGGGCGATGCCATCGGGGACAGTGAATACTAGTTCTACCGTGGTAATGTAGTCAAAAGTGCCGTCAAAGTCCTGACTTCCATCAAAAATAGCGTTGAAATATCTTCCCGGATAGTTTGACAACGTTAGCTGCTGAACAGTATCTGATTTCAAAGCATTAATTAATTCATCTTTAGTTTCAGCCACAGTAAGGTTCGTTTCCTGAGTCAAGATGGTTCCTTGGATAGTGATTTTTGTTTTAGCATTACGAGAATAAATCAGGCTTTCACCATCTGATCGGCCTATTTGAGTATACTGATTGTCTTTGTATAGAAAAGGCATCGTGACGCTGGAAACGATAAAGTATGGAGATAAATCAAAGCCACCATACTTTACCGTAATTTCTTTTTTCAATTCGTATACCCCCTTATTCTGTTATAACGACGAGCTTGAATGCTTTGAATCTTAGACAAGTACGGATATTGAACTTCGGCAACCTTACGTCCGTCCAATTCGACCGTTGTGTCTCGTTGCATCAGCACGGACATCATAGACTGAATCGACATAAGCAACTTTTCAAGATTTTTCGTGTCTAATGAATTGCTGACACTAACTGGTTGTTGACCAACCAACGATTGGGTAACTTGATTTGCTAGACTAAGCGCTGTTGCATTTGCTGGAATATCTTTACCATTGGCGTATTGAGGTAATTTTGGAAACATTCTAGCCGTCAGTCCGGCAGGAACAATTTGAGCATGCTTTTCAATTGGCTTAATCACATTACGGCCAAATGGAATCTCAATGCTCCCATTAGGATGGAAAATAGCTTCACGGAACGTTGGACCTTTTTGTTCGTTGACCATTGCTAGTCCGCCAGCAAAATTAGGATCGCCTTTAGCTCGCGTAGCAACGTTTGATGAACGACCACCGACTGATCCATCAGTGACATGTTCTTCAACATAAATAGTTTTCAAAACAGATGTTTTGGTTTGCTCAACGAATGCGTCAACAGCCGCCTTAGCTTGTGCAGCAGGTTGCGTAGATTCGTCAATGGCTTTCAAAATTACTTGCCGTACTTTAGACGACATGTCGTTCCATACGCCTAAATCTTTTAAAGTCTGCTCTAACGCCGCTCCTGTCTTGGCTTGCGCAATTAATTGCTGCTGTGCTGGGGTCAAGCTATCCCATTTGCCTACGTTTGCAAGAGCTTCAATTGTTGCGCTATTGGTTTTGTTAACTGCCCATATCTGAGCTTCCTTCCAATCAGATACATTCCACTGATTGTTAGCAATCATGGCGCTTGCTACTTGCTCTTTGGCATTTGAAGACAAATGTAAATCACTCTCAATCCACTTCAAATCGTCCCACTGCTTGTTAGCAGCTAGGGCTTTTGCAACCATGTCTTGAGCGTTTGTTGTCATTTTGCCTTCTTGTAGCAAAAGCTGAATAGCATTCCAAGTCTTGCCACTTTTAACGGCCTTTTGAACCTCTTCAACGGCATTGGTTTTAACTTTGCCATTTTTATCTGTCAGTTTCAGGTTGTTCCAGCTTTCGGCAGCTTTTTTGACAGAGCCAGATAAGCCATCTAATGAGACGCTGACGGCTTTTTTTGTTTCATATGCGGCGGCCTTAGTTCTGCTGTTATAGGTGTCCCAAGCTTCGGCTGCTTGCGTAGCAGTAAATCCATACTGTTGTGTCAGCTCCGATATGATTTCAGAATGTGACTTGCCTTGCGCTTTAGCGACTCTGATATAGTCTCCACCGAGCTTATCCATCGTTGCAATGTGTTCTTTCTCAAGAGCTTCAATGGCCACATTCTTTTCAGCTTCAGAAAGCTGTGCATTACCATTGATTGCTTTGAGCCTTTGCTCATAGCTCGACATCTCTTGGTACGAAGCATCGCCAATGGACTTTGCCATTGATGACAATTGCTTTACGGACATCTTGCTAGTTTCAACTAGCTCAGCAGCAAGCACTTGACGTTGCTGCTTGGCTGTTAATCCAAGGGTTTTAATCTGAGCTTCGGCCATTTCATTCTGAATATTGCCAACCTTAACGCGTTGTTCTGCATTAAGAGCGATATTGCTATCCATGGAATTTTTCGTGATGTCCTGTGCTTCTTTAGCATATGACTTCATCTTGGCAATCTCTTTGTTGCGAGTGGCTTCTTCTTTGCCGGCTTCTTCTTCAAGAGCAGCGGCGGCTTCACCACCAATAGCCTTGGCAACATCATCAGCAGCCTTTTTCTGGGCTTTGCTTGCCTTTTGGGCAGATGTAATCATACCGCTGAACGCTGAGTTGATAGTCTTTGCATTGCTAGAAACAGAGCCCGATGCACCAGACATGGCAACATCAACTTTACTTTGATATTGCGACATTTCAGTTGCCGCAGTATCAGCCGTTTTGCCAATGTCAGAACCCCATCGTGAAGCACGGTCGGACGACTCGACCATCTGTTTGCCGAAGCCTTCCCAAGCAACAACACCAATCGTTGCCGCACCGGCTACGGCTAGCATACCAAGCCCTAGCGGAGTCAATGCGCTTCCTAATACGCCTGTCTCACCAGCGGCAACAGTCATTCTTCCGGCTAGATTTCCAATTAAGCCACCCGTATTGGTTGCGGCACCACCAGCTTTCGTCAAGGTCCCTACAACGTTGCCCGTTGCATCTGTTAACTGGCCCATAACCGTTTTGGCTGCTTGCGATTTAGCACCCAATCCGGCTATTTTTGCGATAAGGCCAACTGATGAAGTACCAAGTTTCCCGAGCCCAGTCGTTAATCTTCCACCAATGCTAAGCACTGGGCCCATGGCAGCAGCCAATAGCCCCCACTTAACAATGTTTTGCTGCACTTGTGGATTCAGCTTACCAAACCAATTAACAGCATCAGTCAAGTCCTTGATAATGGGCTGCACACTAGGTAGAACTTTTTGTGCAAGCGTCATTCCCAAGTTTTCAACATTTTGCTGTAGAACCTTTAATTGATTTTGAGCAGATTTAAGGTTCTTTTCCGATAAGCTGCCCACATAGTTCTTTTTCTCAGCCTTATCAACCTGGCTATTCAATTCAGCTAACTGTTTGCTGTTTTGTGCGAGAATAATACCTGCTTGCTGACCAGTGGTACCAAAAAGGCTGTTAAACACAGCGGCTTTCTTGGTAGCACTCATAGTCTTTGTGTGTTGGTTGAGCACGTCCATGACAGTACTCAAGCTCTTGAGCTGACCATTAGAACCGACGATTTCTTCTTTCTTGATGCCAAGGCTGGCAAGAACGTCATTCTTAGTGCCAATGTTCTTGACTGCAGTGTTCAGGCTAACAATCACCTTACGTAACCCAGTACCAGCTTTGTCAGCTTCCACACCATTGTTTGACAGGACACCTAAAGCGGATGCCGTTTCTGACAAGGTGAAATGAGCTTGATGAGCAGTAGCACCGACATATGACATACCAACGCCAAGGGACTGGAAATCCGTTGCTGTCAAATCGGCCGCATAAGCAAGCTCATTAACAGCGGTCTTGGTGTTTCTAGTCATCTTTGCAGTATTGCTTGATTTCATGCCAAATGATTCCAGTGTTGACGATGCCACAGAAACAACATCGTTGAAATCATCGCCTGATGCCAAAGCACCTTGAAGCTCTGTTTTCATGGCAGCAATAGCCTGTTTAGACGTATAGCCACGTCGTACAAGTTCTTCATACCCTGCTGAAATCTTTTCAACAGATACGCCGTAATGATTGGAATACTGAATGGCGTCTGATTGCATCTTGTTGACGCCAGAAATGGCTTCTTTTGCTGACTCGCCACCGGTAGTAAGCAAGTTCTTAATGACTAGAAGCTGATTTTGAAATTTAATTGCTTTAGCAGTCGCAGCGACAAAAGCTGTGGCTATAGGCACAGTGATGCCGGTAGTCATGCTGTCACCAAGTGACTTCATACGGTTACCAATGGCGATCTGGGCTGTACCAAGTTTGTTAATTGCACCAGTGACACCGGTCGTTTTAACGCTCATTTCAGCTTCCGCTTGCGCGGTACTGATGTACTGTTTAGCCAGTGATGCGAGCTTTGCTTGTTCGGCTTCAAAATTAGCTGCTAGTCTAGCTGAGCTTTTTGTCATTTCGCCTTTTGAAGTCAGTGACCCGTCGTATGCCTTCTTAGACTCGGCCACAACCTTTGACTGCGCAGCAATCATCTTGGTCAAGCCTTGTTCTTTAGCACTTAAGCCGTCTACTTTACTTCCAAAAGCGTCATAAAAAGAGGCCTGAGCTTTCATCTCAGACCCGAAATACTTCAATTGTGACTTGGCGTTCTTCAGACCGTTACCGAACTTGGTATCATCAAGCCCAAGTTCGATCATCATTTGACCTAATGGTTCTGCCAATTTGTTTCCTCCTTCCTACATTGATTTGATAAAGTCAGCAAGTGAGACTGCCTTTTCTTTTTCAGGTTCGCTTTGTAGCAACACTTCTTGTAACGTCTCCCAATCAGTTTTCATAATGTCATTGATCGTGAATCCCGGAACGTTTGTAACGACCGAACGAATCATTTTGTAGATTTGATTTAATGCTTCTTTTCTGCTGATTCGCTCGCTGCCACTTTTTTTGGGTCAATCCCGAAAAGCTGCTGATTGAAGGTGTCAAATACTTTGTTGAAATCCCAAGCAGCAACGCCGTCTAAAATTCGTTTCTTAGTTACACTCTTGTCTTCAAAACAAGAAGCCATAAACTCCGCATTTTTCTCCATCCAATCTGATTCATCTAGATCAGGAAAGTTCTGGGGAGTTAGTTTTAAACCTTCAATCAATTTCGAGACCGGCACGAATGTTTCCTGAAAGTGCTCAATCTTACCGTCTTTATTACGCAAATCAAGTTTTAGCATGTTAAATCTCCTTCTATTAGATGCCGCCCTGAATTCAATCAGCATTGTGTATTTCTGAGGCGACAATTGTATTTTTAAGCGGCAGTTACGGTTACCGCAGTGCTTGCTGTTTTGCTTCCGTCGTGTGTCGTCACAGTGATGGTGGCAGAACCGGCCGAGACACCAGTTACAACACCAACAGAACTGACCGTGGCTACTGCCGTGTTACTAGATGCATAACTAACAGACTTGTCTGTCGCATCTGCTGGGCTAACCGTTGACGTTAATGCTGTAGTGGCTCCCACTTTTACGCTCGCTGTTGCCGGTGTCAGAGATACCCCAGACACCGTTACGGTTTTGGGGTTGCCTTTAAAACCTGCGCTTTCACCGTGCTAATTGCAGTTGCATCAGAACCGACGTATTTAGCAACGTATTCGCCCTTTTGGTCACCATCATCAGGTGAACCAGCTGCGGTGAACGTGTAACTATCGCCTTCTGGTGCCTTCTTATCAGCTGGGTCTTGCGTATTCAAAGTCTCTTTGTCCTTGGCAAACTTACCGCGGAAGAAGCCTAAATAGGCACTATCTCCGGCCAAACTTTCCGCTTCCAAAAGAACACCGCAGTATGGTGGGTTAGTATCATTACCAACGTAGGTAATGCCTGCTTCGGTAGTCTTCTGCCCAAGGATCTTTGCCTCAGCATCAAATGGCAGATCAATCAAGGTAAAGTCTACAGAGACTTCGCCCACGCCTTCTTGCGAAATCCAATATTCAATATCTGATGCAGCCGTTTTCAACGGATTGCTTGCTAATCCTGAAATTTCGGCGGTGATAGTACCACCTTTGTTTTGATCGCCTTGGATAACAATTGGATCACCATCGGGAACCCCTAATTTGTCAAAAGGTTGAATGGTCATACGTGGAAAATGTACTAAAGTCATGTGATGACTCCTTTCTAATAGTTAGCGTCATAAAGCTGTGTGACAGTTCGATATCGCCGTGCATCGGCATACCGTTTCGTGTCACTAAAAAACTCGTCAAGTCCCTCGGATAATTGCGAGAAGCCCAACGAGTACATGTGTTTTTTGATTGCTTGTTGTATCTGCTTGCACAGCATACGATCACCGGATTGCACATCAATCTGGTAAGTTAGCTGCTGCGCTAATTCTTTATCACTAGCACCAAAGGCGGCTATTGGAGGAGACAACGGTTTGATAAGAACAAACGTTTCCTTAGGAGCTGCCTCCGGATAGTCGTAATACTTAATTGGATACGGAGACACGAGCGGATCACCGCGAATCTCTGTATAAATCGTGTTCAGCATGTCTTTCATAGCAACTTCCTCAATTCAGCCGCTTCTAGCTCTTTCAGTTTTGGCTGCATTTCATCATAGGATGACCGAATTTTTCCTATGCCCCTTGGAGCATACGTGCGCCCGTTTCGGGTGTACCCAAATTCGTTGAGATGAACTAAGCGCCACCGTTGCTTCGAACCATCACCAGACCACCCAATCTTGATATTGCGAACCCCACCACGAAGCCGTGGTTTGCCCGCAGTAATTTCATTGACCGTTGCGCCAGTGTCTCGATAGCTTGCCGCAGCTTGCTTAAGTTCGACAACTGCATATCTGCCAGCAATGGTCAAGGCATTGTTGACGTACTTTGCAACCTTGCGATCGCTAAACTTTTGACTGAGCTTGTTTTCTAGGTCTTCTAAACCTTTAACGTCCAAAGTTACTGTCATTGCTTCGCCCCCAATACCAGCGTAATGAACCGGTTAGCTTCAAAATCATGGCGAACTTCTTCAACTTGCCATTCCTTAATATCCCGATAACGAGAGTCGTCAATAAACGCTGTCATCTTGTTGTTAGGAATGAACTCCCCTTTGGTGTCTCGGATAATCACAGTGACGCCTAGGTCGACCTCGTGGCTATCAAGAACCACCTTGTCTTTATTGCTTGGCGAATAGGCATCGCAAAGACAAAAAAACACTTCTTTAGGCTCAATGTCTGTCGGCTCTGGTGAATCACCAACATCTTGAGCATAGAAGTGAATCGGTATTCTTAATTTTCCACTATCGACTTTGGGAGGCTGATACTGAAAGCTTGGGCGACTAACCATTGTCATCGTCCTCCTCACCGTATGCTTGCAGGCTTAGGCCAATGATCGTAGACAGGAAGTTGTCCTCAAAAAACTCCACCTGATCGTTGTAAGCATACCTAGTACGTTCAATGACAAGCTCTTTAAATTGGCTATTGGTGATGTCAGACACTCCAGTCATGCGATTAACTGCATCATACGAGGCCAGTAACATTTTTTTAAGCTCATCATCTTCTGACGAGTGGTAAATGTTCATTCGAGCTTTAAACTCTGTCAAAAGGGATACAATCTGATCATCATTCATATGGTGTCACCCCCGCAAGCTTCTGTAAATCGGCCTTTAATGCATTGCTTGGGTAACTGATTCCATTTGAATCAAGATATGCCTTAAGCTGTGCAACGGTTGAGTTGCTGTCTACCCCCGTTACGCCGGGGGATACTAGTTTCCCGTCCCACCAGTTGTGGAAGCACTTGGCGCAGCGATATTCAGTGCATAGACGAGCGCAGCATTACTGTCTGCTGGAGCACCATAGAAGAACTGCTTAGCGGTGAACAGGATTGCGTCCTGAATAGCCAATGTTTGATTAAAGTCAGAGATGTTTAAGCCACCAGCCATGTATGCGTCATAACGGCCTTTAACAAAAGCAATAGCCTTCCCATCTGGGACGTACTGAGATTCGATGATCTGAATGCCATATGGTAACGCATATACCCACTGACCATTAACGTTTTGCATGGTCATTGCACGCTCAAAATCAAGCGAAGCACCCGGTTGTACAACCAAAATGGTGTTACCACGTGCAACTACAGGCTTGCCGTTTTCCTTCTTGGACAGAGCCTTAATGATGGTCATCAGTTCAATCTTTGCCGTGTCAGCATCTTTGAGAGTTACAGTGCCTGCATCAGCCTTAACAGGATAGGTTGTCACGCCAGCGGCAGTGGCACCTTTTGATGGATCACGATCAAGCCCAATTGGCTTGCTGTTACCATCACCATCGACAAAAGCTGATTCAGATGCGGCCGCAAACGCTTCGGTGATTTGGGTAGTAACATATGTGCGTACCCATGCCGGGCCAAATGAATCAAGATCGTTAGGCAGTACAACGAACGCTGTCAGTTTGCTCATCTCTGCGTCAACAGAAGTGAACGTAGCATCAAGCTGTCCTTGGATATCACCGAAAATCTTGCCCCATACAGCGGCACCTGTAGCATCAGACTTCCAGATTTTCAGCCGCACACCGTTGTTTTGCAAACCAATCGCTTGCAGCAGTGGGTGATTAGAGGTCAGGTCTTCGAAAATCTTGTCCACAGTGGTTTGTGGAATAAGCTGATCGTTCTTGAAACCGGTATCAGTCGAGATATCATTGAAGAATTTAACTTCATCTTGTGTCATCTTCACATCACCGGTGTTGGCTGCAATGATGCTATCAATTTCCTCTTGGGTTTTATTCTTAAGTTTCTCTTGGAAACTATTGAGATCAGTGGAAAGCGCGTCCATCATTTCGCCAAACGCCTTGCCTTGGGCTTCAGCATCACCACCGCTTTTGACGATGTCTGCGAATGCCTTTTGTTTTTCCGCAAAGGTATCTAAATTCTTAAAGCTCATAGTCATATTTTTATGACTCCTTTCGTATTAAAAAAGGAACCCTGCAAACTTGCTTTGCTTAGGTTCCTCATGGGGTTTCAATTTATTTGCAAGCTTTTCAGCAAGCTCATCGGTGTCAATCTTTACAGCCGGTTCTGTTGGCTTGTCCTTGATTTCTCGATACTCCTTAAGAGCATCAACGATCTCTTTTGTCAGCATCGTTTTTGGCCCCGCTACCAAGGTAGGCTGCTCCTCAAACATAATTTCATCAACAAATCCAATATCTTTGGCCTGTTGTGCTGACATATACGTTTCGTCCGCCATTAGCTTGAGCATCTCATCAGCTGTTTTTCCGGTTTTTGATGCATACAAGTTAGCGAATTGTTTATCTTGCATTGAAAGAACATCGCTGTACTTGTCAAGATCACCGGAATTTCCAGAAATACCAGAGACTGACACACGGTGAATCATGAATGTAGCCGTCGGTGCCATCATAATCTTGTCAGCTGACAGTGCTACTACTGTAGCTGCAGATGCTGCCTGACCGATAATCTTAGCCGTTACAGTTCCGGGATAGTCTTTCAAAAGCGTCGCAATTGAGCTTCCTGCGGTAACCAATCCACCTGGGCTATCAATTTCGACTACAACGTCTGAATTATCAGTCGGAAGCATTTCACGGACCGCATTTGGAGCTACTAAATCTAGTCCCCATGACTTCATGACACTCGCAGTCTCATCATCAACAAGCTGAGTGTTAATTGGAATTACTGTCTTCATCATTATCACCTCCCTTCGTTGCTTCCTCATAGTTCTTTGTGATGTAATATTTTTGGCCGCTTCCGTCTGGAATTGGATCATCGCCAAACCAGCTTCGCACAGTGTCACGATTGTATACGCCGCTTGATACTAGCTTGTCTATTGCATCGCTAAGATTAAGAGCATTAGGCTTATTCAGTCCCCAAACGGTGACCTTGTCTTGATCATACGAAGACTGGCTTACAGCCTTGGCATTTAACTCATCCTCAATTTTTTGATTAAGCGGAGCAATGCAAAAATTTAATAGTTCTTGTTGATTCTGATCAACTTCCGCCTGGGCACCGTGAATCAATGCTGGCGGAATTCCTAGAATCTCTGCAACGCTGTCAACTGCCTCTTTACGCGCAGCAGTAATGTCAGAAAATGCCTGATCTGCGCCACTATACTGACTAGAAACTTCGTCGTACTTAATACCCTTTTGTAAAGGCACAATTGCAATGTCGTTGTCTCTGAATGCGCTGAAGAGCTTGTCAATAAATTTCTGAGCTGGATTTTCTTTCTTATTGCCATTCGCGTCATCTTTAGGCGCTTGGCTGTCAAAACTTGTAACGCCAGAGAAATCAACCGTTGCTCTTAGCTGCTTGTTACGCATGGCAAAACTAATCATGCGGCTGAACAAATTAGCGTAGTCGGACAGCAACTGATTTGTGTATGTGGTTAGGTTGTCATTGTTGTATTTGATGAACCAAACGTCATCCATTCCAAACACACGCTGAAACTGATAGTCATTGACCACCACTCCAGAAAATGTATCAGGATATACCGCCTTGACATTATGAACGTAGCTGTCAGCAATCAGTAGGTCGCCTGTATCATCCTGAACGACCAGCACTTCATTATCTGTAATGAGTTTAAAGATCAGTTCCTGCCAAAAGCTCGTTGCTGTTTGATTATAGTTTGGTCGGACATTTAGCTTGTAATAAAGCGTAGCGTTTTTAGTTTTGAACTCGGACTGAGAAACCGTTCTGGCTAAAAAAGAAGCACACGTATTCAACGCATACTGTTTCAGGTAAACTTGCGTCTGCTGTCCGCCAATTAAATCAAGATCATAGGCAAAACTGGCATCTTTTCGTTGAGTAAACAGATCAAATAAGTTGAAGTTCACGCTTTCACCTCCTTTCAGAAGTCAAGGTCATTTAAAAACGCCAGCGATTCGCTGACGTCCACATCGGATAACTCATTTACTCGGTACAACGTATATTCAAAGGCCTTAAAGCCATCTGTCTTACGACGAGTTTCCTCTTTTTTCTCATAGGATTTGTTTCCGTTCGCCTTGTTTACCTTTACCAGCACGTTCTGTGTGTTCCAGCGAAGCAAAGGGTTATCTCCCCAGACGAAACGTCCTCTTGGAAAACCGTCGTCAATTATTGATGCCAATAAACCATCAATAGAAGTAGGATTGTGAATGATATCAACCTCAAAATTGGCATCTTCGAACATTTTTCGCATAATCTGAGCACGGTAGTTATCCATAACCACCTTTTTTATATCAAATCGATGTGCCATTGCTTGTATCCAATCTAATGCATGTCTAGGATCCATAAGTGGCTCGTCAACAACTTCAATTAGGCCCATTCTTTCCCAGTCGTGAAGTGGAATATTAAGACGCTGATTTGGCGTAGCAATTCTGTCCTTTCGACTGTATGCGTAATATTGATCACAGAAGCCCTTCCGTGCCCACTGCTTTTCAATGGTTACTAATTTATCTCGGTACCTAATCGTTACTGCAGCGGCAATGAAATCTCGTACGCTGGCAAAGTCTACCGCCCCTATTGCCTCTCTGCCGTCCAAATCATGTGGAATCGGTTGATTGGTTGCTGCAATCTCTTCCCAAGGCGCAACACTACTGTTCATTGACGTGCTGGGATAGTCCATTCTCTTTGTTAGAAACTCCTCACGTCCGCTTGGTGCTTCCACTAATGCGTCGTAGTCTTTCTTGATTTGCCGATAAAGGGTCTTACCATACGATGACAACGGTTTTACAATCATTGGAACGGCTTTTTCCCACTTTTCTGGATCATCAATTTCAGACACATCGTCGATTTTGCAAATCCAAGGAAATATGAAATCTGGTGCAGCCTTTCCACTCAAGACATTGGCTGCTTGCTTTTTCTTAGTATCAATGAAACCATCTCGCACATAGCCATCAGTCCCAATATAAAAGACACGAGGATTTTGCTTTTTGCCAAGCCCTGATAAGTGGACTTTGACATTGCTGTCATCCTGATATTCATGAATTTCATCGAAGATAACGAAACCATCCCGTAAACCATCTTTCGTGTTGCCGTTAGAAGTTCGATATCTCAAAGTAGAATTGGTCTTTTTAGCTTTTATGAGACCGTTTGTCCAGTAGAATGCAGGCCTAAGCTTTGGTCGATTTGATTCCATTACATCGTGAATTTCTTCAACCGATATTTTTGCCTGGTCTTCGCTGTTAGCAACGATTGAACCGTTATATGAAGGTATACCGTTAAATTCTGATATCAAAAACGTCCCTAACGCCGAAATCAATCCGTTCTTACCAGAGCCACGACCCATCATCCACAAAAAGTCTTCATAATAATTGGTCCCGTCTTCGTGGTACAAAAAAACGAACGCAATCAAGAACTTCTGGAACGGCTGAAGTTTGAAAAACCACTTCTCACTGAACTTAATGCAGTTCTCAATCTGCTCGTTGTCAAAATGCAGTGTGTCGTCAGATAGCACAGACTTTTTTAGATAATCAACAAGCTGAATACGTTCCTTATTAAACAGCAAGTGCCCTTCTTCATAATCCTTGATGTAATCATCAACATACTTGTTATGAATCAAAGCAGATCATCAGGATCATATCCCGTACCCTTTCCATCAATGCCAGGCGGAGCGGACAATCCCATGTCCTTGCCAAGTGAAATTAGGCTTGCATTGATCTTGTTCATATCAGCCAAAGCAGGATTAGATTTAGTGAAATGCTGACTGCCATTCTCAATTTCAATAATTGGCTGCTTGATAGCTTCTTTTTGAAGCTTGTAGAACATGTCAACCATTGAAACATATCGATCCACCTTCTCAGTTTCAATTGGATTAGTCTTGTCTATCTGAGACAAGAGCCTGTTTTTAAGCTTATCTAGCTTGTCCATGGATTATCACCTCCCATTTTTGGTATAGGGTACCCCCCCTCGCGCGAAAAAAAGAAACATTTTTGCGGAAGACGAGCCCGTCCACCGGTCCCCGAATTTCAAAATGGCATTGAATTTTTTTACCCGGGGGGTCTGTTATTTTACCATCTCTCATCGTTGGCATACGGATTTTTGGGTCTCCCCAAACGTTTGTAATTGAATCGTCCGTGTCGCTTGTTGTGACAGTCGCGGCAGAGTGTGCGTAGATTGTCTGGATCAAGCGCTAGGTCTGGACGTTCCTCTAGCGTCTTGATGTGGTCAATCTCCATTGTCATGTCATTGCCAGTAGTCACGCGTCCTTCTGCTTTGCACCATTGACATTCATAGTGGTCACGTTCAAGAACTTGTTCGCGCAATGCTTTCCATTCAGCTGAACGATAGAAGTGTGCACGACCAGCGTGGCTGTGAACATCTCCCGTATACGATGTGTTAGTCATCTTTGTCAGCCATCGAACGTTCGCCGGTCTTGATCTCCTTAGGCACGTTATAACCATCCCGTTCGTAATGCTGAATGACAAACTCATGCTTACCACTTCGCACATCAGTTCCAGCGCCAGCGCGCCAGTTCACATAAACACGTGACAGAGATGGCTTCTTGTCTCCATGCAAGTCGTCTACTCGTTCACCATCAATCCATACGCGAGGTATATCATGGATGTTATCAATATCGATGCGAACATGTGGCATGCTTGCACGCTGCGATGACTGCTCCTGCTGTTGATGATAGTCAGTCCGTGCCCCACTTAAATACGCCATGAATGGCTCACTGAATCCAGGACGAGCAGGTATCTCGACGCCTTCGATCTCAGGCATTTTACCATCACATAGACCATACGCAGTTAGGGTTGGTGAAGTTTCTGGTGTCGCATCAGCCTTGATGTTTTCGACCGCGTTATTGATCTTGTCAAGCTTGTCCATAAGTAGATTCATGTTTACATCAATCGTAGCGTTTATCTTGTCGGTTCCTTTTTTACCTGAGAAGTGTTCTTTCAGTCGCTTAACTACTTTAAGCATTTCTATCCCTCCGTATCTTTTGCTATTTTGATTGCGGCCTCATAGCCTTGTTCAGTCAATGTCTCGAATATTTCATCTGCAGTTTCTATTCCGCTCCCGAAGCCATCGCCATAATAGCTACTACTATTTATTTTTTGCTGCTTCAGTCCTCTGTGAAGATACTTAGTTGTGATCTCTTTTTCTGCAAATTTAGCTGAATACTGACCTTCCAGAAAATATGAAACTAATTCAAATTGTGAAATCCATGACTGCATACCATCTACGTATCCTTTCTCAAAAGGATCTGTATCTGCTAATGGTAAAGATTTTGTCACAATCTTTATTAGCTTTTGCATGTCTTCTTCTGTTTTATTTAAATCCCTAGATTGCAATAATAAAGTTACCACCTAGAAAGAGGCTTGCTCACTGCTTGAACTGGGGTTTGCCAACGGAGACATTTTCTAGGTTTGTTATTGATAAGCGCTGTGGCTTGTTGAATATCGGTC